>OLPN01000029.1_pt1 | contig 148464 bp, 143 predicted proteins | sample 1672601 | NCBI WGS metagenome assembly OLPN01 (sample SAMEA3136704, study PRJEB25190) | human gut metagenome | reverse complement strand
TGCTCCCTTACAAATCCAGTTCGCATAGTGCAAAATGTGTTCGCTGTGCACCGCAAGGGCGATACCACAACCCTCGGCCCGAAGGGCCGTCAAACTTAAGAACCTTAAGAACCTTACGAACCCTCGGGGCAAAGCCCCGTCAACTCTCACACCGAAGGTGTGTCTCCATCTCTGCCTCTCTTTGAAACTATGGTATAATATAACAGTCAAGAACAAACTTTTCAGCCATGAAACAGGAGGAACTATGCGGGTACTAGGCATTGACCCGGGCACCGGACGGTGCGGGTTCGGCGTGGTGGACAAGGTGGGCACGTCCATTACGCCGGTGAATTACGGGGTCATCGAGACCTACAAGGACCAAAGCGACCTGGAGCGGCTGAATATTGTGTATGAAGGCATATGCGAGCTCATTGCCGCTTATCGTCCCCAGTTCATGGGGGTGGAGACACTGTATTTCAATACGAATATTACCACCGGCATCAAGGTGGCCCAGGCCAGAGGTGTCATCCTTCTGGCGGGGTATCGGCAGAATATTCCTATCGTGCCGGTGACGCCGCTGCAGGTGAAGCAGCAGATGACCGGCTATGGCCGGGCCGGAAAGAAGCAGGTCATTGAAATGGTGAAGCGGCTTATGGGCATCCATAAGAACATTGATCCCGATGATGCAGCCGATGCACTGGCTATCGGTCTCACTGCCGCCTACCATGTGGAACATCGTCAGTTGTATGGGGGAATGAAATGATTGGATATATCAGAGGAAAGGTCACTGCTTTGTTTAAGGATTCCTGTTTTCTGGAGGCCGGCGGCATAGGCTATCGGATTTTTATTTCCGATAAGACGAGGCAGCAGCTTGCCATTGGAGAGGAAGCGAAACTTCTGACCTATATGGCTGTACGGGAAGATGCCATCCTGCTCTATGGTTTTCTGGGAAAAGAAGAGTATGATCTCTTCCTCCTGCTGATTTCTATTTCCAAAGTGGGTCCCAAGGTAGCCATGGGCATCCTGTCTGCCATGACGCCTTCTGCTTTTGTAGGGGCCATTACCACAGGAAGTGTCACCCGGCTCACCAAGCTGCCGGGCATCGGAAAGAAGACGGCGGAAAGACTTCTGGTGGAACTGAAAGATAAAGTAGGCGCTTTTTCGGTGGAACCCCTTTCCGACGACGGTCGTGCAGCGGCTCCTTCGGCAGAGGGAAATCCTGCAGCTGATGAGGCAGTGAAGGCCCTCATGAGCCTGGGCTATGAAATGGATGAAATCACGCCGGTGCTGGGAAGGCTTTCAGGCTCCTATGATAATGTGTCGAAGCTGGTCAGCGCCGCGCTCCGTGAATTTGCAAAAAAACGGGAGTAATAGATGAATAATAAGTATATAAAAAGTCTGGGAGGCCAGGAGGAAGAAGAGGTGCTGGGCAGTAAGGGCCGCATCGTTTCTACGGAGGAAACGCCGAAAGATGAGTGGCAGAATTCCCTGCGCCCCCAGCGGCTGGATGATTATATAGGCCAGGAAGCGTTTAAGAAAAACCTGAAGGTATATATTGCAGCGGCGAAATCCAGGAAAGAAGCACTGGACCATGTGCTTCTCTACGGCCCGCCGGGGCTGGGAAAGACCACCATGGCGAAAATTATTGCCAATGAGCTGGGAAGCCAGTTCAAAGTGACCAGCGGCCCTGCCATTGGACGGCCGGGAGAGCTGGCATCCATTCTGACCACCCTGCAGGACCATGATGTGCTTTTCATTGATGAAATCCATCGGCTGAACCGGAATGTGGAGGAAATCCTCTACTCCGCCATGGAAGATTTCGCCCTGGATATCGTTATGGGAAAGGGCACCGGTGCCAGTTCCATCCGCATTGACCTGGCCCATTTCACTTTAATCGGCGCCACCACCCGGGCAGGCTCCCTGTCAGCGCCTCTTCGGGACCGGTTCCTCATTACCAACCATATGCAGTTTTATGAACCGGCGGAGCTGAAGAAAATCATTACCAGGGCTGCTCATATTCTGGGCATTGATATCGAGGACAGCGGCGCCGAAGAAATCGCCCGCCGCAGCCGCGGTACGCCCCGTATTGCCAACCGCCTGCTGAAGCGGATAAGGGATTTCGCCCAGGTACAGGGAAGCGCCATTACCGCCGATATTGCATCAGAAGCGCTGAAGGCCCTTCATGTGGATGAAATCGGCCTGGATGATCTGGATAATGAAATTCTGAAGGCCATCATTTATAAATTTAACGGCGGTCCCGTGGGCATTGATACCATTTCCGCCGCCGTCAGCGAGGAAAGGGCTACCATTGAAGACGTATGCGAGCCTTACCTCATGCAGATTGGCTTTATTTCCAGAACCCCCAGGGGACGGATAGCCACGGCGGCAGCCTATGACCATCTGGGAATTTCCTGGCCGGGCAAAGAGGGAGAAACGAGCCTCTTTGGAGGAGATCATGGGGATCGGTAAGACACTTATCATTATCGGTGTCCTTTTCATTCTGGCCGGTCTTTTCTATATGGCCGGCGGCAGGCTCACCTTCCTGGGCCATCTGCCCGGGGATATCCATTTTTCCAAAGGAAATACGGAGTTTTATTTCCCTGTGATTTCCTGTATCCTTGTCAGCGTCATCGGCACCATTCTTCTTAATCTGTTTTTTAGAAGGTAATCATTATGAATCAAAAATTATGGACAGCCCTGCTGCTGCCTTTTGCTTTTTCACTGGCAGTGCTGCCGTCAGAGGCAGAGTCTATTCCCATTCATAGAAAATCGGCGATTTCCGTCAAGGCCCCTGCCGTAAGAAAGGCGGTGCCACGTAAGAAGGCGTCAGCGCCTGCGCTGAAAAGAGATGAAAACAAAGCATCCGGCCTGGGTCCTGATGTGGAAGTAGGGCTTCTTACTTCCGGCGAGGTGACTATTACGGGCCTTGCAGATTTCAAAGCGGAATCGGCAGGAAAGGTGGTAGGGAAATATGGAAATGGCACGCGGCTTTCTATTTCCAGAAGCGGAAATACCATCCTTTTGAATGGCAAAAAAGCAGGGGACAAGGTGTACCTCACCACAGGAAACAGCGCCCCTGCCTTTGCGGTGAAGGGCAACCGATACCGGGGACAGATGAAGCTCATCCCTTCTGCCTGGGGCAGCGGCGTCACCGTAGTGAATGCAGTGCCTATGGAGCTGTACCTGCAGAGCGTGGTGCCGGCGGAAGCGGTGCCTTCCTGGAAGGCCGATGCCCTGAAAGCCCAGGCTGTGGCAGCCAGGACCTATGCCATGTACCATAAGAATGGCTACCGTTCCTCGGGCTACGACGTTACCGATGATACCAGGTCCCAGGTTTATTCCGGCATATCTTCCGAAACGGAAGCCACCAGCCAGGCGGTGAGGGAAACGGCAGGGGAAATCGTGACCTACGGCGGAAAGCCCATTGATGCCCTTTTCCATTCCAGCGGCGGCGGCTATACGGAAAACAGCGAAAATGTGTGGGGCTCGGTCATTCCCTATCTTCGGGGCGTAAAAGAATCCTATGTAGGAAATCCATGGACAAAGACCATTCCTCTTTCCTCCTTTGTGCGTACCATGAGCAACTATGGCTATGGCGTAGGCTCATTAAAGGGCATCAAACTCTCCAGGCTCCGCATAGGCGAAGCCCACAGGAGCAGCGACCGGGGCATTTCCGGCAGGGTGAAGACCTTTACCCTCATCGGCAAAGGGGGAAGCAGAACCGTTCCGGGAGACAAGCTCCAGTCCATCTATGGCCTGGACAGCACCCTCTATGATTTAAACGTGAAGGGAAGCAATCTCATCATCACCGGCTACGGCTACGGCCACGGTCTGGGCCTTTCCCAGTGGGGCGCCGAAGCCATGGCGGAAAAACAGGGCAATGGCAGGGACTACTATAAGACCATCCTCACCCATTATTACTCGGGAACGAAAGTGGAGAAAATGTATTGAGAAGGGCAGCAGCGATACCACCGCCCTCTGCACCTTTGACACCGGGCATATGGTTCCTCTGCCTGACGCATGTCTCCCATAAACCGGAAACTGGAAACTTTCCATCATTTTGTCATATAATATAAAGGTTAAACTGATAAAGAATTACATTGAATGACAGGAGATAAGACTGAATGAAACTTGAAGAATTCAACTATAACCTTCCCAAAGAGCTCATTGCCCAGGAACCGGCGGAACCCCGCGATTCCTGCCGGCTTATGATGCTGGACAAGAACACCGGCGCCTGGGAGCACCATCATTTCCGGGATATTCTGGATGAAATCCGCCCGGGCGATGTATTCGTATTCAACAATACTAAGGTGATTCCTGCCCGTCTCTACGGAAAGAAAAGAACTACCGGCGGCAAGGTGGAAATGCTTCTCCTTACGCCGAAGGGCAATGATGTGTGGGAAGTGCTGGTGAACCCGGGCAAGAAGGCTCTTCCCGGTACAGAAATCGAGTTCTCCGATTCCTGCTATTGCAAAGTGCTGGACAAAACGGACTTTGGCGGCCGGGTGGTGGAATTCCACTATGATGGTAATTTCGACAGCCTCCTGGATCAGCTGGGAGAAATGCCTACGCCCCCTTATATCCACAAGAAGCTGGAAAACAAAGATGAGTACCAGACGGTCTATGCCAAGTACAAAGGCTCCGCTGCCGCTCCTACGGCAGGTCTCCATTTCACGCCGGAACTGATGGAGGAAATGAAGAAGAAGGGGGCTGAACTTCTCTTCGTTACCCTTCATGTAGGCATCGGCACTTTCCGTCCGGTGAATGAGGAAAATATTGAGGACCATGAAATGCACAAGGAATGGTATACCGTAAGCCAGGAAACGGCGGATGCAGTCAATCAGGCCAGAAGTGAAGGCCGCCGCATCATTGCCGTAGGCACCACTTCCGTGCGCACCCTGGAATCGGCAGGACAGAGCGGCACCTTGAAGAGCGGCAGCGGCTGGACCCAGCTCTACATTTACCCCGGTTACCAGTGGCATATGGTGGATGCCATTGTCACCAATTTCCACCTTCCTGAATCCACCCTCATTATGATGATGGCATCCTTTGCAGGAAGGGAGCACATTCTGGCAGCTTATGAGGAAGCGGTGAAACAGAAGTATCGTTTCTTCTCCTTCGGCGATGCCATGTTTATCAGATAAGGAATCCTCTATGGTTATCAACTACGAACTCATTGCAGAAGATAAGAAAACAGGAGCCAGAGCGGGCCTTCTTCATACGCCCCACGGCACCTTCAAAACGCCTATGTTCATGCCCGTAGGCACCCAGGCTACGGTGAAGACGGTGACGCCGGAGGAACTGGAAGACATGGGCGCCCAGATCATCCTGTCCAATACGTACCATCTCTTTCTCCGCCCCGGCACGGAACTGATCCGGGAAGCCGGCGGACTTCATGATTTCATGAACTGGCATAAAGGAATCCTTACCGATTCCGGCGGATTCCAGGTGTTCAGCCTGGGGGCCATGAGAAAGATTACGGAAGAGGGCGTCCATTTCCGTTCTTTCCTGGACGGTTCCAAACAGTTCCTGTCACCGGAAGTATCCATCCATGCCCAGGAAGATCTGGGAAGCGATATTGCCATGGCCTTCGATGAATGCATTCCCTATCCCGCAGATTATGACTATGCCGATCATTCCACAGCCCGCACCACCCGCTGGGCGGAGCGCTGCATCAAGGCCCACACCCGCACCGACCGGGGCATGTTCGGCATTGTGCAGGGCGGCATGTACAAGGACCTCAGAAGAAGGAGCGCCGAGGAAATCTCTGCCATGCCCTTTGACGGCATGGCCATCGGCGGTCTTTCCGTGGGCGAACCCCATGACCTCATGTATGAAATGCTGGAATACACCACCCAGTTCCTGCCGGTGAATAAAGCCCGCTACCTCATGGGCGTAGGTACGCCGGACTGCCTGGTGGAAGGCGTGGCCCGGGGCGTTGACATGTTTGACTGCGTATTCCCCACCAGGGTGGCCAGAAATGGCATGGCCATGGTGCACAGCGGCCGCATGAACATGAAGAATAAAAAATATGAGAAGGACTGGGCGCCCCTGGAAGAAGGATGCCAGTGCTATACCTGCACCCATTACAGCAGGGCTTATATCCGTCATCTCTATAAGTCCGAAGAACTTCTGGCCTTCCGCCTCGTCACCATCCATAACCTGTACTTCCTGCTCCAGTTCATGCGGGATATGAGACAGGCCATTATTGACGGAAACTTTACGGAATTCCGCGAAAATTTCATGGCAAACTACAAAAGATAAAGACATCCCCCCTGTTTTATGCTAAAATGATTCTATACGTTCGTTGGAGGTGAAATCATAAGTGGAACAAGCAATGAATATCCTGAGCCTGGTATGGCCTTTTCTCATTCTGGTAGCCATTATGTACTTCTTCATGTACCGTCCTACCCAGAAGATGAAGGTTGAAAGAGGACGTTTCCTCATGGCTCTCGAGAAAGGCGACAAGGTGGTAACATCCGGCGGCGTCCATGGGACCATTAAAGTTCTCCGTGATAAATACGTGGAACTGGAAGTCGCACCGAAAGTAGTCATCAAGGTTGAAAAATCGGCGATCCAGCACTTTGAAGGCAAGCCGGCTGTAGGCGAAGCTCCTGCTTCTGAAGTGATTCCGGAAAACAAGAAATCCAAGAAGGATGAACCGGAAACCCAGGTGGTGGAAGAAGTGGTGGAAGTGGACGATCCCAAAGACGCAGGTACTGAAGTCATCGAAGAAGAAGTCGAAGTGGATGACAAGGATGCGGCTAAGGACGCAAAGCCCAAAACTGAGGTAAAGAAATGACAGAGACGGATATTTCCTCTTCGGAACTGAAAAAGGAAATCCGCCGGAAGATGCTCGCCTTACGGCGGGCTCTTTCTGATGATGAGACAGAAAAAAAGGCAGACTGCCTCACCGAGCAGATCCTTTCTCTTCCGGAATACAAAAAAGCAAAGCGGATCATGGCTTTCCTTGCCATGAAAGGTGAGTCCAATCTGGACCGGCTCATCGCTCTGGCCCTTTCCGAGGGAAAGGAAGTATACGTGCCGGTATGTCTGCCAAAACGGCAGATGGAAGCCGGAAGGCTTCTGGACATGGACCATTTTGTGAAAGGGCCCCTGGGCCTTCGGGATCTGCCCAAAGGGTATGATACCATTGCACCGGAGGAACTGGATCTGGTTCTGGTTCCTGGCGTGGCCTGCGACAGGGCGGGAAACCGTCTGGGCATGGGCGCCGGTTATTATGACCGCTACCTCTCCCGGGTGCCTTTGGAAAAGAGGGTGGCTGCCCTCTGGGATTTCCAGGTGGTGGAGGCCATTCCTTCTGAGCCCTTTGACAGAAAAATGGCAAAAATTGTAACCGATACCGGTATCATTGTAACGAAAAGAGGTTGAAGTTTTGGAAACAAAAAGGAAAAGCCCCCTGAGAAAGGGAGCTCTCATCCGATTCTGGGTGGTGATCCTGGTCATTATCGGTGCCTTTGCTGCCGCTGTGGGACCGCTGGCCGGCCATATCCGGCAGGGGCTGGATCTGCAGGGCGGTACCCATATCGTTATGCAGGCGGAAGATACGCCGCAGAACAAAGTCACCCCCGAGGCGATTACCCAGGTCATTAATATCATGCAGAAGCGTGTCAATGAAATGGGCCTCACCGAACCGATTATCCAGCGGGAAGGGGCCAACCGTATCATTATCGAACTTCCTGGTGAACGGGATCCCCAGAAAGCCATCGAAACCATCGGTAAGACGGCAGTTCTCGAATTCAAGGACGAGGAAGGCAATGTTAAGCTGACCGGCGAAGATCTGAAGAACGCCAAGGAAGAAATGGGTCAGAACAAGCAGCCTTTGGTAGCACTGCAGTTCACCGATGAAGGCGGCAAAAAATTCGGCGACCTCACGGCTGCCAATATTGGCCGCCACATCGGGATTTACCTGGATGGCGAACTTTTGACCAATCCGGTGGTCAATGAAGCCATTACCGGCGGCTCTGCCGTCATTACCGGCCAGCGCACCCTGGAAGAAGCCAAAGATCTGGCCATCCTCCTTCGAAGCGGCGCCCTTCCGGTGAAAGTTTCCGTACTGGAAGTCAGAACCGTAGGTCCTTCTCTGGGCCAGGACTCCAAGGATAAGTCCGTGGTAGCCTTTACCATCGGTATTTCCCTGGTAGTACTCTTCATGATGGCGGTTTACCGCATGGCAGGCTTTGTGGCTGATACGGCCCTTCTGGTCTATGTGCTCATCCTTCTGGGCGTGCTGAATATCCTTCATGCCACCCTGACACTCCCCAGTATTGCCGGCGTCATCCTGTCAGTGGGGATGGCGGTGGATGCCAACGTCCTTATTTTTGAACGATTCAAGGAAGAAATCGCGGCGGGCAAAATCCTTCGTCTGGCGGTGCAGGCCGGTTTCAAGCGGGCCTTCGTCACCATTTTCGATGCGAATATGACCGTCATCATTACCTCCTGCATCCTCTTCTTCCTGGGCAGTGCTACGGTGAAGGGCTTTGCCTTCTCCCTGGGCCTTGGCGTGGCAGTTTCCATGTTCACCGCCATTACCGTGAGCCGTACCCTCCTGATGCTCCTTATTGATGCCAGCTGGATTCATAATCCCTGGTGGTTCGGCGGGAAAAGGGGGTATGACAGATAATGTTTAAGAATTTCGATTTTATCGGCCATAAGAAGATCTGGTTCACCTTCTCGGGAATCATGATCATCCTCTCCATCATTTCTATCATCCTGTTCCGCTTCAACTGGGGCATTGACTTCACCGGCGGCACCATTCTGGAACTGGGCTTTGACAAGAATGTCACCGTAGAAGAAGTACGTGACGGACTGCGGGAAGACGGACTCCAGACAGCCACCATCCAGCTTTCCGGCAATATGTCCGGTGAGACCAGCAATGATGTGATCATCCGTACCAGAAACCTGTCCTCTGAAGAGGCACAGACCGTGGTAGGTCATGTGAAGGATAAAGTAGGCAGCGGCGACGTGAAGCGTATCGAAACGGTAGGTGCCGTCATCGGTTCTGAAGTAACCAGAAGCACCCTGCTGAACGTGCTCATTTCCTTCGGTGCCATGATTCTCTACATGTCCATCCGCTTTGAACATAGAATCGCCATCTCCGCCATTGTGGCCATCTGCCATGATATCCTCATGGTACTGGGGGTCTTTGCCTTCTTCCATCTGGAAGTGGACGCCTCCTTCCTGGCCGCCATCCTTACGGTTCTTGGCTACTCCATGAATGAATCGGTCGTTATTTTCGACCGTATCCGTGAAAACCTTCACACCCACAGAAGGACCGACAGCTTTGCCACTCTGGCCAATGACTCCATTCACCAGACCATCCGCCGTTCCCTCTATACATTGACCACCACCCTCTTCTGCGTAGCATCCCTTTACTTCTTCGGCGGGGATACGACAAAGAACTTCGCCCTGGTCATGCTCATCGGCTTCATCTCCGGTGCCTATTCCTCCATCTGCGTGGCATCCAGCATCTGGGTCACCTGGCATGAACACCTTCACAGCCAGAGAAATGAACCTCACGCAGTGAAAGTGAAAAAAGCAAAGGCCTGATAGGCACTAAAAAAGACTTCCCCCTGGGGGAGGTCTTTTTTGGTGGCAAGGAGAGTGAAGATATATTCCCGGTCTATCATGTGACATACCCTGCCTTGCGTAGTACAATAAAATACAAGAAACCTTTGATTGAATAGGAGGATTGCCATGTTTTGCATGAACTGCGGAAAACCGCTGCCTGATGGTTCGAAATTCTGCCCCCACTGCGGGACGCCGGTGATTTCTTCCGAAGGAAAGGGTTCATCGGAAGAGGGGCCTTCTTTGGATGATCTCTTGAAGAAGGTAGATGAGAAGAAGGAAGAAAAAATCTATCCTATTTTCTGCTCTCCCCATGACGACAGTGAATCGCTCCGTCCTTTCCATGACGGAGAAAGGGGAGTCTATGCTTTTGACATGGACGGCTGCCATTTTGAATACGATGAGCGGCAGGTGGGATTTTTCCGTCTGTTTAAGGTTATGATGGCTGAAGCAAAAACTCCGGCAGAACTCAAGCGTATTTACCTGGGCGAAGGTGATGTGAAGGGGCTTCTTCAATTTGTTTCCGATGAAAAGGCGGTGAAGGAGCTCTTTGGAAGCCTCTTGAAAAAGGAATCGTCCCTCCTCATGGGCCGCGGCATTTACGGTTTGGAATTTCAAAACTTTATGACCCGGGATACGAAGGAAGGAGCTCCTTCTGCGCTGGATGCCTGGCAGGACTTCATCGAATTCCTTCTGGAAAAAGTGGGCCGGATTACAGGCAGCGCCGAGGCGGCCAGAAAATATAGGGAACTCCGCAAGGAGTATAGAGGCCGCATTATAGGCGGCGGCTTCGGTATCGGCGGCGCCATTGAAGGCATGATTACCGCCGGCATTGCCAATCTGGTCATTGGCGCCGGCCACAGTCTCTTCAATGCCATAGGCAATGCCTTTACAAACAGCCAGGAAAGGCAGGAGCTGGAGAAACTTTTTCAATCAGAGGACCTCATGAAGTCCTTTATGAATGCCTATCAAAGGGCAGCGGGATGCCTGGTGATGGATGCAGCGGACCGGCTGAACCTGCTGCCGCTGGACAAGAAGGACGTGAGAGTGCCGGAGAGGATTCTTTCTGCCATCCAAAACGGAGAGCTGGAGAAGGGCCGCCGAAAGGATGGGGCTGCTTATGCCCTGGCCCATAATCCCTGCAGCATGCTTTCCTATAAGCTTTTCTATGCCTTTGGCAGGGATCAAAAGGGTACCGCTGACCGTATTGCCGAGGCCTTCGGCCTTGGGGGAGCATTGGAAAAGGTGAAGTATGAACTTTCCATGGCAGTGCTTTCATCCTATGAAAAACAGAGGGGCCTTCCGCTGCCTTCCCTCTTGCAGCGGATAAAGGAAGGGGGGACGGCGCTTGACGAGATCATGGACCGGGAACTTCTTCCAAAGGCAGGAGATATTGCTGCGGCCATGGAAGGAGTGGAAACAAGATTTCCCTATGACCTTATGGATGAATTAAAGAAGGAAACAGAAGAAATCGTCATTCAAAAGGGACAATCCCGGAATATGGGAGAAGATGGCACCATTCCCTCCTTCTATTTCTATCACCGGGACGATGAATCCATTACGCTCCCGGAAGGGGTGACGGCCCTTTCCGACTACGCCTTCTGCTACTGCAGGAACCTTAAGGAAATCAGACTGCCAAAGAGCCTTAGAACCATCGGCAGGCATGCTTTTTACAGGCTGCCTTCTTTGAAGGTACTGTCTATCCCTTCCTCTGTATCGGTGTATCCCCTTTCTGCGGCAGAGGGAAACATGGTGGTGGAGCTTTCGCCGGATACCATGGTGGAAGACGATGAGGACCGGGAATCTCCCGTGCGGCTGGACATCCCTCTTTCCGGCAAGGCCTATGAATATATGAAGGAAAGAGACCTTTTAGACAGCCATACCACCATTCTTACGAAGGAAGGTGCAGGGGATATCATTTCCGCAAAAGAACACCCGGGCCTTCCGGTGGAATTCAGGCACCTCCTTCCGGATATTTCAAAGCTCCTGGAGGAAGATGATGATCGCTTTCCTGAAGTCATCCACATTCCGGAAAAGGGAGAAGGAGCAGCTCTTTATAGGAAGCTGGACCGCGGCGCCTTCATCAAAGCGCCCATCTGCTATCTTCACCTGAAAGGAGATATTAAAGAAATCGGGGAGTCCTGTTTCCAAAAATCTACAGTGTACCAGATAAAGGCAGACGAGGGACTTGAATCCATAGGGGCCCATGCCTTTGAAGGGCTGCTTTACTTTGCCAAGGCAGAGCTGCCCCGAAGCCTTTTCTATGTGGGAGACCATGCCTTTGCCCACTGCCGGGACCTTCATTTCATGGAGCTCCTTCAGCAGGACTGCCGTATCGGAGAGGGAGTCTTTGAAGGTGATGAAATCACGGTGTGCTGCCTGCCGGGAAGTTCCTGGGAAGTTTACTGCCGGGAAAACCATATTCCCTATTTCCTGAAGGGAAAGAAGTCGCCTCTCATGAGGAAAGTGAAAGACGAGCAGCTGAAGCGGAAGTACTGGGCTGAAAATCACTGGCACATTTACGACAATTCCAAATACTACAGCCACGACGGGTTTATGGATGATTTCAAGCGCACCGCTCCTTCTACCAGCAGCATCCGGGGCATCCCGGTGGACAGCAGGGGAAGGGAAAAAGAGGACAATGGCGAAAGAATTTATTTCATCAGAGTCCAGGCGGAAAAGAACGGAGACTATGACCGGGAGGCCATGGCCCGTGCCATCATGGCAGATCCCCGCCGTCCGGCATATACATCGGCCGACGGAAAACGGCATATCCTCATCTATCCCTGGACCATGACCTTCAACAATTACATCTGCACCGACACCTACAATCACGCCACCCTTCTCTACGTAAACGGTGGCAGGGATATTGAATACATCGGCGAATATGCCTTTGCCTCCTCCGAACTCATCGCCTTCTACGGCGAAAAGGTGAGGGAAGTGTGGGAGGGCGCCTTCAAAGGCGCAAAGGCCCTGACCTATGTGGAACTGGGAGATAACCTGTTCCGGCTGGAAGACGAAGCCTTCGCCGACTGCCCGAACCTTCGGATCATCACCCTTCCCTCAAACCTTCGGGACATAGGGAAAGATGTATTCAAAAATACGCCGGTCACTGTGAAATGCGAAAGGGACAGCAACGCCTATACCTACTGCATGGAAAACGGGATTCCCGTGGAATGCTGGGACTAGGGAAGCGCTGATTAATAAAATTACTTCCCTGGAAATGGCTGAAAAAGCAGGTCTCTCCGAAAGGAGGGACCTGCTTTTTCAGGAAAAGATTCCGAAGAATCTCAATTCTCAAATCTCAAATCTATCTTCTATATTCTTCTCTGTTCACCTTTCCCTTCACCGGTTTTCCATCCAGGAAAGCGCGGATATTATGGAGGGCATTCATGAGGGCTTCCCGGTGGGCGGTGCTGCTCATTTCCGCATTATGGGCGCTGCCGATGACGTTGGGATAGGCCAGCAGGGGATCGCCGTTCTTTGGGTAGGCTTCGTTTTCTTCCCACCATACGTCCATGGCCACATGGAAGCGGGGATTGTTTTTTACTTTGTCCAGCAGGGCTTCCCGGTCAATGAGCTGGGCCCGGGCCACGTCTACCAGCAGGCTGTCCTCTTTCATGAGGGAAAGGATGCGTCTGCTGATGAGGCCTTCCGTTTCTTTGGTGAAGGGCAGGGCCAGCACCAGTACGTCCGCTTTCTTCACCGCTTCTTCCAGCTGGTCCATGGTGTAGGCTTTATCAAGAAGAGGGGACTTGGGCAGGTGGCGGGAAATGGCGGTGAGGCGGCAGTGGAAAGGGGAAAGCACTTCCGCCAGGGCTTGTCCAATGCCGCCGAAGCCTGCAATGAGCACGGTCTGTTCGGAAAGAAGTTTCTGGTGGTAGCCCAGGATATGGAATTTCCCCTGCTGCAGGTCATAGAGCTGTTCCCGGAGGCAGCGGTTCAGGGCGATGATCATGCCGCAGGCGGACTCTGCAATACCCCGGGCCCAGCCGCCGGAGTTGCAGTACAGGTGGATGTCCTTCGGCAGTTTTTTGAAATCCAGGTGGTCCACGCCGGTTCTGGTGGTCTGCACCATGGCTGGTTTGGCAAGAAGGGGGATTTCCTCTTTCCTGATATCGCCCACAATATTTCTGGAAAGCACCACATCTGCCTTTTCCAGAGCCTTTTTCCGCTTCTCTTCATCCAGATCTTCCAGCCAGAACAGGGCGGCATCGGGGAAGAGGGTGCGGATATCTTTTTCATAGGTTTCTTTGATGGGCGGGGCAATGACAAAGTTCATAGTTTTTCTCCTTTGTTTACAGGAATCCTTTGGATGGAGCAGGCTGATGCAGAAAGAAAGGAAAGAAGGCGGGGCTGCTCTTCCACTGGAGGGTCCGGGCCCATTTCTATTTTCTTGCACTGCCATAGAGGGAAAGGAACGCTTTCGATTTTCTTTATTATAAGATGATTCCTCTCCGGCGGAAAGGGGCAGGGAAGGCGGGAAGAGAGAAGATTTTCATGATGGAAACTTTCCTGTTATCCCATGCTGATACAGGAAACTATGTTCTCCATATCTATCCATTAAAAATTGTGTTATAGTTGTTACATATTGAATCTAATCAGACAGATATTGAATGAAGAAAGGCGGAGTTCGATGAATATTATTGATGAACTGAAATGGCGTGGCGCTGTCAATCAGCAGACCGATGAGGAAGGACTGTACAAGCTGGTAGGGGAAAAATCCATTTCCCTTTACTGCGGCATTGATCCCACCGGCGACAGCATGCATATCGGTCATCTGATTCCATTCATGATTCTGAAGCGTTTCCAGCTGGCCGGTCATCATCCGGTCATTGTTATCGGCGGCGGTACCGGTTCCATCGGTGATCCTTCGGGCCGGAAGACAGAAAGGGTGCTTCAGTCCCAGGAGACCATCCAGCATAATGCGGAATGCCTCACAGCCCAGATGAAGAAACTTTTCGGCGAAGATGGCTTCACCATGGTGAACAACTATGACTGGCTTTCCAAAATTTCCCTTTTGGAATTCCTTCGTGACTATGGCAAGCTGTTCAATATTAATACCATGCTGGCCAAGGAAGTGGTGGCTTCCCGTCTGGAAACAGGGATTTCCTTCACCGAATTCTCCTACCAGATTCTCCAGTCCATTGATTTCAAAATGCTCTATGACAAGTACAATGTGCAGCTCCAGATCGGCGGCGCTGATCAGTGGGGCAACATTACAAACGGCGTGGAACTTCTCAGAAAGACGGAAGATGTGCATGATGCCTTCGGCCTCACCATCCCCCTCATGCTGAAGGCAGACGGCACCAAGTTCGGCAAAACGGCCGGCGGCGCGGTATGGCTGGATCCGAAGAAGACGTCCCCCTATGAATTCTATCAGTTCTGGTTCAACCAGGATGACCGGGATGTGGTGAAGTATCTGAAGTATTTCACCTTCCTTTCCCATGAGGAAATCGACGCACTGGAAAAAGAAGTGGCAGAACATCCGGAACATAGAAGCGCTCAGCGGAAGCTGGCTGAAGAAGTGACCCGCTTCGTTCACGGCGAAGAAGGACTGGCCCAGGCAGAAAAGGTGACCCAGGCTCTCTTCTCCGGCAACATCCAGGAACTCTCGGGTGATGAAATCGAAGGAGCTTTCCGCAACACCAAGGGCGGCGAAGTCCATGAAGCACCGATTAATATCGTGGAAGCTCTGGTGCAGGGCGGCGTGGAAAAATCCAAGCGCCAGGCAAGGGAAGATGTGAAGAACGGCGCCATCCGGGTGAACGGGGAACAGATTCGTGACATTGAAGCTGATGTCACCGCTCATCCAAACACCGATGGCAAGTTCATCATCATTAGAAAAGGCAAAAAGAATTACTTCTCCATCGAAGTGAAATAAAATGCCGGTCAAAAGCTCTCCTCCGGGAGGGCTTTTTATTTTTGGGAGCATCATAATTTTATTGTGCTGCTGCCAGCTCTAAACCCGCCGAACCTTTCATACCTGACGGGCACAGAACTCTTTGAACTAGTCCTGTCATGTGATATACTGTAATGTATTGAAGTTTCTATATTTGAAAAGGAGAGAAATATGAAATTTTCGTTTAACCACAACAATTTCAACGTGCTCGATTTGAAGAAGAGTATCGCTTTTTATGAAGAAGCTCTGGGACTCAAGGTAACAGGTGAGTACAAGGCTCCGGACGGCTCCTTTATTCTGGCTTACCTGGGGGATGGCACAACGAAGCACCGGCTGGAACTGACCTGGCTTCGGGACCGGAAGGAACCCTACAATCTGGGGGATAACGAATTCCATCTGGCCTTTGATGTGGATGACATGAAGGCGGCTCACGAAAAGCATAAGGCCATGGGATGCATCTGCTTTGAAAATCCGGCCATGGGCATTTATTTCATTAATGACCCCGATGGATACTGGATTGAAATTATTCCGGAGGATATGTGATGGACCCTATTTTTGTACGTACCGCCCGCATTATCGGTGAAAAGGGCGTTGATTTTCTTTCCACAAAGACTGTGGCCGTTTTCGGCATCGGCGGCGTCGGTTCCTATGCGGCAGAAGCACTGGTCCGCGCCGGCGTGGGCCATTTGATTTTTATTGATAAGGATGCGGTGGAAGATTCCAACCTGAACCGCCAGCTGGTGGCAGACCGCACCACATTGGGCCGCAACAAGGCGGATATCATGGTGGAAAGAGCGCACCGGGTGAATCCTGCCTGCGATGCCAGAGCGCTGGCTGTGTATTACCGGCCGGGAGATGAGGATTTCATCAAAAATCTCCATGCCGATTTCATTATCGATGCCATTGATGATGTGCCGGCCAAGGTGTCCATTGCAGAAATCTGCTACAAGCTGAAAATACCGGAAATTTCCTCCATGGGTACCGGCAACCGGCTCCGTCCGGAAATGCTGCAGATTGCAGATATTAATAAGACCTCTGTGTGCCATCTGGCAAGGAAAATGCGCAAAGAGCTGAAGGAGCGCCGGGTACGGCATCTGACCGTGGTATACTCCAAGGAACTGCCTCATAAGCCCATCGGTGAAGGCCATGCACCGGGCTCCACTTCCTTTGTGCCGCCGGTGTCGGGCATGATGATGGCAGGCTATGTGATTAGAAATCTTTTGAAAGAAGCAAACATTACCTGAGGAAGCACCGATACATGCATGGGCTGCTTTCCTATGGCTTGTAGGGACTGCAGGAATCAAAGAGTGCACTGTTTCGTGGCGCTTCCCTGAGAAAGGAAAACAATATGGTTGAAATCCGTCATCCCGACTGGGTGACTATTCAGGAAAATGGAAAAGATGTGCTGGGGTACAACCAGGAATGGTATCCGGAAAAAAGGCAGAAGCTGGCAGGCTGCGGCCCCACGGCCGGCAGCATGATGGCTGCCTATATTGAACGGAGGCAGCAGGGCAGAAAAGTGGAAACCAGAAAAGAGGCCCTGGCCATTATGCTGGATATCTGGAAATATGCGACGCCCCGCATGCACGGCCTCTATAAGACCCGCTGGCTGAAGGAGGGGCTGACCGCCTACATGCAGGAAAGGGGACTCAAGGGAAAGGTGGAAGCCCTGCCCATTCCCTCCATCCGTCTTCTGGCACCCAAGCTTCCCAAAGTGGCAGCCTTCATCAGGGAAGGACTGGAAGCGGACTGCCCCATCGGTTTCCTGAATCTCCACAGCGGCGGCGAGCCTATTCCCTACCACTGGCACTGGATGCCCCTGGTGAAAATGGAAGAAAGGGATGACGGCATTTACTGCACCCTCTGGGATGAGGGGACAGCCCATGTGTTCAATCTGGGGAACTGGCTGAAACACACCAAATTCGGCGGCGGATTTGTAAGAATCATGAATTCCTGAAAGAAAAGGGACTGTGAAGAAATGATGGAGCTCCGGTCAGATGGGTAGACAATGGAACAACAGATTTCCTGCCCTTAGTGTACAAGGCACGGATTGACAAGTACTCTCTCCGGTTCCCTGTCATTTCGACCGAAGCGAAGCGGAGTGGAGAAATCTCACACCGAAGGGAGGAGGCCCCGTGGCGGCAGGCCGTATATTATGATAGGGCTGTAATAAGAAGGGACTGTGAAGAAATGATTCCCATTTTTTCACAGCCCTTTTTTGATGACAGCCGGTCCCTTCCGTAAAGGTGCATTTCCTTTGGCACAGGCGCTCCATCAGCAGAGGGAGTATAATCAAAGAGGAGAGATGATGTAGAGGTGAGACCGATGAAGAAAAAGTGGATAGCAGTGATTCTGGCGGCATTTCTGGCCCTTCCTCCGGGAGCGGAGGCAAAGGCCTTTGATGGCGCTTCTATTCTGGGACGTATCCTTTCCAGCGGCGTTTCCCATTCCACCACGGTAAAAACAAAGCCGGCCGTGGTGAAGCGTTCTTCCGGAAAGAAGAACCGTTATAAAAATGCCATGGGAGCCCTGGAGAACCTGCAGTGGGTAGGCGTGGCGAAAAGCTCCGGCGGCAGTATCTATTTCGACCAGGACACCATGAAGGATACCACCCGTAAGGGCGAGCGGCGGGTGACGGCTACGGTGAAAAATGAATTTACCAAAGCCGGCGCCAGAGCGGTGGAAGAAAGCAGCCATGGCGAGGTGGACCGGGATGAGGCAGCCTATTCCCTTTTCCTGGTCGATTTCGGCGAAAAGGACTGCTTCATCGCCAGCCCCGTGATTTATTATGACCGGAAGGGAAAAGAGCTGACAAGGAAAAAGGCTTCTTTGGCCTATGCCGATGTGACCGGCATGAACTACGGAAAACCCTACGGCCCGGGCAGCATGGAGCTTAAAATCAAAGAGAAGGTTTTCGCCTATGCAGATCGGGTGAAGGAAGAGGAAAAGGAAAGGACAGCGAAAAACCGGTAGAAAAGAAAAAAGACCTCGCAGGAGCGGGGTCTTTTCATTTCAACAATCAGCCTTCATATTCTTCAAATTCATCTTTTCCGGCGCCGCACATGGGGCAGATGTAATCAGCCGGAAGATCTTCGAACTTGGTGCCCGGCGCAATTCCGTTATCCGGATCACCCTGGGCTTCATCATAAATCCATCCGCAGATCTTGCAAATGTACTTCTTCATAGTATCCTCCGTTCTCCTGCACGCTGCAGGACACACATATGGCAGAGCCATCAATCTGTATGTATTATACCATAGCTTTTATAGGGAAGGGAGAGGCCGGCTTATTTTGTAAATTTTTTCACGGGGAAGATTGATTTTCCTGTTGACTTTTAAATAAGTCTTATGATATATTTTCAGCAATACTATCTATCTTTTGGATAGGGCTTTAAAGGAGGTTTTCATATGGCTAAGAAAAGAATAGTAGGTGTGGCAGGCCTTGGGCATGTAGGTGCCCATGCGGCATTCTGCCTGGGTATGATGGGGATTGCTGATGAAATCCTTCTTTGCGATGTGAAGGAGCAGAAGGCCATCAGTGAGTGTCAGGACCTGAATGATGCGGTCATGTACATGCCTAATCATGTGGTATATCGGGTGACTGACTATGCAGGATTGAAGGACTGCGATGTGATTGTGAATGCAGTGGGAGATGTGAGCCTCTGTGCTACAGGGAATCGGGATGATGAGCTGGAAAATAGTGTGCGCCAGGTGGCGGATTATGTGCCGAAGGTGATGGAGGCCGGATTCGACGGAATTTTCGTTACCATTACCAATCCCTGTGACGTGATCGCCCACTTGATCGCCAAGCTTTCCGGACTTCCCCGGGGACGGGTGGTAGGTACGGGAACCCTTCTTGATTCTTCCCGCCTGATTCATGCTATTTCGGACCAGACAGGTCTGGATGCCCGGGGTTTCTTTGCCTTTATGATGGGGGAACATGGCAGTGCCCAGATGGTTCCCTGGTCTCAGGTCAATTTCTACGGCCAGACGCTGGAGCAGATGGAGGAAGATCCCCGCTTCCTCTTTGATAAGGACAAGGTGCAGGAAAAGGCCATTAAAGGCGGCTGGGTGACTTACCAGGGCAAGCAGTGTACGGAGTACGGCATCGCATCGGCGGCAGCTACGCTGGTGAGGACGATTTTCCATGATGAAAAACGTATTCTTCCCTGTTCTGTAGAACTTCGGGGTGAATACGGGGAACAGGATGTGTTCTGCGGCGTGCCGGCAGTCATCGGTATCCATGGGGTGGAGGAAGTGCTGGAGTATGATCTTCCGGACAATGAGATGAAGCGGCTCAAAGAATGCATCGATACGATTCATCGGAATATTGAGAGAGGAAACCGCTTCCTGCCCTGATAAGGGGACGACCCTTCCGTGGTGAAATTGGAATTTCCAGGTCTTTGATTTTGATGGACTTGGCCGGGCATGAAGCTTTCTCAAAAGGCAAAAGGGGCTGTGAAGAAATGATTACCATTTTTTCACAGTCCCTTTTGGATTATCACCATATGATGATAGGCTGCCTGATGCTATGGTCATCTCGAGCGGGGGACCTGCCGATATGGGGGTAAAGGCTTTGGAGTTTATTGAAACGCTGAACCGGGAGATCTCCTGCCACCATGGGGCTCGCCCCGCTTCGGCGTGAGATTTCTCCACTCCGCTCCGACCGTCGAAATGACGAGGTGCGGGGCAGAGTTTTGGCCAATAGATTCCTCGGGAATGGCTGTATATGGCCTGCCGCTATCGTCATCTCGAGGGGGGCAGCCTGTCGTTATGGGTGATAGATACTCATCTCTATTGAAACGCTGAGTCGAGAGATCTCCTGCTACCATGGGGCTCGCCCCACATCGGCGTGAGATTTCTCCACTCCGCTCCGACCGTCGAAATGACGGGGGTGGGGTGATATCTGTGTGGTTTATGGCATGCGATTTCAGGATTTGAATTCCGTCCTTTCCAATCGCTTACTATCTGATAAAGCTTCCATCATTTCTTCACAGTCCTTTTGTTATGAAACTCGGGATTCATGAGGAAGAGGAAGGGAGATTTTTTCTCGTCTATTCCTCCTGCTATTCATTGATTGGAAATGCAGCGCCTGCAAACTGATAGATATACATACATAAAAATAGACATTTTCAATATTTAACGACACGAAATAATTACATATATATTATTAAAAATAGAAATCATAGATAAAAATATGGATAAAACCATCAATTCATATTTATTTTAAATCTATAAACTTATTTGTTTCATGAATCGATAGGTAAATCGATACCAATTTATAGAGGGCTATTGATTTTAGAAAAGCCCCTTAGTACAATGTTACATATAACCCAAAGGGAAAGCCCTGTTTATGGTTGAAGGGCCTTCCTGCTGACAGCTTTACGGTTCCCTGAAGGGAACCGATTTTAAAGGAGAGGATTGTATGAGACATATTCGTAAGGTCCTGGTGGCCAACAGAGGCGAAATCGCCATCCGCGTATTCCGCGCCTGCAGCGAACTGGGAATCCGTACAGTAGCCATTTATTCCAAAGAAGATATTCTGTCCCTGCACCGCAACCGGGCTGATGAAGCATACCTGGTCGGGGAAGGGGATAAACCGGTTGATGCCTATCTGGATATTGAAGATATTATCCGTATCTGCAAGGAACATGATGTGGATGCCATCCATCCGGGCTATGGCTTCCTGGCTGAAAATGCCAAGCTGGCCAAACGGTGCGAAGAGGAAGGCATTATTTTCATCGGGCCGCGGGTAGAACATCTGATGATGTTCGGCGATAAGGTGAATTCCCGTATCCAGGCTGAAAAAGCGGATATTCCCATGATCCCTGGCTCCAAGGGAGCGGTGAAGAGCTTTGAGGAAGTGAAGGAGTTTGCAGAAAAGAACGGCTTCCCCATTATGATCAAGGCTGTTAACGGCGGCGGCGGCCGCGGCATCCGCAACGTGGACCGCATGGAGGATCTGGAAGAGGCTTACAACCGGGCCAAGTCCGAAGCTAAAATGGCTTTCGGTGATGATGATGTATATGTAGAAAAATGCATTATGAACCCGAAGCATATCGAAGTACAGATTCTGGGTGATGAACAGGGCAATGTGGTTCATCTTTTCGAAAGAGACTGCTCTATCCAGCGCCGTCATCAGAAGGTCATCGAAATGGCACCGGCCTGGTCCCTGCCTGTGGAACTTCGCCAGAAGATCTGCAATGCGGCAGTGAAGCTCATGAAACATGTACACTACCTCAATGCAGGTACTGTGGAATTTCTGGTAGACCAGGATGAAAAGCATTTCTATTTCATCGAAGTCAATCCCCGTGTCCAGGTAGAACATACGGTAACGGAAATGATTACCGATGTGGATATCGTGAAGACCCAGATTCTGATTGCCGAAGGGTACTCCATCGACAGTCCGGAAATCGCCATTGGCCAGCAGCAGGATATCTGGTACAAAGGCGTGGCTATCCAGTGCCGTATTACCACCGAGGATCCGCAGAATAATTTCATGCCTGATACAGGCAAAATCATTGCCTACCGTTCCGGCGGCGGCCCCGGTATCCGTCTGGATGCAGGCACTGCCTATGCAGGGGCTGTAATTACCCCTTACTATGATTCTCTTCTCGTTAAGGTGACAGCCCATGCCCTCCATCCGAAGGATACCATCCACAAAATGCTCCGCTGCCTGGATGAATTCCGGATTTCCGGTGTAAAGACCAACATTTACTTCCTGCAGAATATGCTCCGTACCCGGGATTTCCAGGAAGGAAAATGCGATGTCAATTATATTGACCGGAACCCCTGGCTCCTGCAGGAGCCGGATCTGATTTCCGATCGGGGCACCAAACTTCTTTCCTACATCGGCGATATCACGGTGAACGGCTATGCCGGTGCCGGCCATAAGGAAAAACCGGACTTTGCTCCCCTTCCGGTGCTGGATGCTTCCAAGGAAGAAGCACCGAAGGGAACCAGACAGCTTCTGGATGAACTGGGACCGGAGAAGTTTGCCAAGTGGGTACTGGACCGCAAGGAAGTCATGTTCATGGATACCACGTACCGTGATGCCCATCAGTCCCTGCTGGCTACTCGCGTGAGGACCCATGATATTATGAAGGCCATCCATTATACGGCTGTCCATGTGCCTGAGCTTTTCTCCTTTGAAAACTGGGGCGGCGCTACCTTCGACGTGGCTTACCGTTTCCTGGATGAAAGCCCCTGGGACAGACTCCGCCAGATGAGGAAGGCTGCACCGAATATTCTTTTCCAGATGCTGACCCGCGGCGCCAATACCGTAGGATATACCAACTATCCGGAAAATGTGGTCCGTCATTTCATCGACCAGGCTGCCGATAACGGCATTGATGTATTCCGTATCTTCGACTGCCTGAACCAGCTGAACCATATGACCGTATCCATTGATGAGGTACGGAAGAAGAATAAGATTGCAGAAGCCTGCTTCTGCTACACCGGCGACATTATGGACCCCAGCCGTCAGAAGTACTCTCTGAAGTACTACACGGACCTGGCAAAGGAAATGAAGAATGCCGGTGCCAACATTATCGCCATTAAGGATATGGCGGGTCTTCTGAAACCGGAAGCAGCCTATGCCCTGATTTCCGCTCTGAAGGATGCAGTGGATCTGCCTATCCACCTCCACAGCCATGAAGGCGGCGGCTGCACCCTTTACTCCTACGCCAAAGCTGTAGATGCAGGGGTAGATATTGTAGATGTGGCTACCGGCGCCCTTTCCAACGGCACCAGCCAGCCTTCCATGACCGCCATGTACTATGCGCTGCAGAACCATCCCCGTCAGCCGAAGCTGGATATCGATGCGCTGGAAACCATCGACCGCTACTGGCAGGGGGTGCGTCCCTACTATGCCGGCGTAGATTCCCGCATGGCCAGCCCGAACACCACCGTATTCCAGCATGAAATGCCGGGAGGACAGTATTCCAACCTGCGCCAGCAGGCAACAGCCGTAGGCCTTGGGCAGGAGTGGCCAGAAGTGTGCCGCATGTATGCCAAAGTGAATATGATGTTTGGCGATATCATCAAAGTCACCCCGTCTTCCAAGGTGGTAGGGGATATGACCCTCTTCATGGTACAGAACCATCTGACAGAAAAGGATATTTATGAAAAAGGGGAAACCCTGGACTTCCCGCAGTCCGTGGTCGATTTCTTCGACGGCAAGCTGGGCATCCCCTACGGCGGTTTCCCGGAGAAGCTGCAGAAAATCATTCTTCGCGGACAGAAGCCGCATCTGGAAAGTCATCCTGCCGATGTGGACTTTGACAAAGTGAAGATGGAAATGAAGGAGAGACATATTCCCACCAGGGAAGAAGACGTATCGTCCTACTGCATTTATCCGAAGGTATTCAGTGACTATATGGAACGGTACCATAAGTATGGCGATCTTTCCATTCTGGATACACCGACCTATTTCTTCGGCATGAAGCCGGGTGAAGAAATCCGGGTGAACATTGATGAAGGCAAGATGCTGCTGGTGAAACTGGACAACATTACCAAACCTGACGGCGAAGGCAATCGGGAAATCCAGTTTGAACTGAACGGCATGCCCCGGGAAATCAAGATTCATGATAAGCATGTGGCAGAAAGTGCCGTCAGCGCCAGAAAGGCGGACAAGGATATTGCCGGTGAAGTGGGAGCTACCCTTTCCGGCTCCGTGGTGAAGCTTCTGGTAGACAAAGGCGCTTCTGTGAAGAAGGGTGAACCGGTCATCGTGACGGAAGCCATGAAGATGGAAACTACTATTACTGCGCCGGTGGACGGCATTGTTTCCGAAATTCACGTGAAGGCAGGACAGAGAATCGAATCGGGAGACCTGCTCATGGTCATTGAATAACTGATTTGTCTGATAAAAAGCCCTGGCTCATAATGAGTACAGGGCTTTTTCAGATATTTGCCGCATGCAGACATCATAAGGCGGCATAGCATGAACTAAATGGTGTACCTTTTAATCATATATGGTTTTTGCACTTGCCATGGCAGGTGCGGCAGGGTATACTATTTAGAATACATGGGGAATAAACTGGGAGTATGGAAATCGTGGTTTGATTCAGGTTTTATTTAGGAGTGGAATCTGAGGCATTTCGACCGGTATTTCCAAATGGGAGTAAATGGGATTTTATTTCATTGGAGGAGGAGTTTATCGTGTTAAGCCAGATTAAGAGCATCCTTGGCAAGGTGTCTCTCATCAAGCAGATAGCCGTAGGTCTTGTGATTGGTATCTGCATTGCCGTCTTTTTCCCGCCGGCTATTCCGGTGGTCAAGATTTTCGGTGACCTTTTCGTTAAAGCCCTGAAAGGTGTAGCGCCGATCCTGGTTTTCTTCCTGGTCATGAATGCCATGGCCCAGAGGAAGGAAGGCTCCAGCGGCAGCATGAAGCCTATTATTGAACTGTATGTGATTGGTACGTTCCTGGCTTCCCTGGTGGGCGTAACCATGTCTTTCCTGTTTCCTACGTTCCTGTCTCTCCAGGTGGCACCGGATACGAAACTGGCACCGCCAAGCGGCATTGTGCAGGTCCTTCACAACCTGATCTTAAGCATTGTAGATAACCCGGTAGCAGCCCTGATGAACGCCAACTACATCGGTATCCTTGGCTGGGCTATTATCCTGGGCATTGCGCTGAAGACCTGTGCCGGAGATACCACCAAGGCCTGCCTCAATGATATTGCCGCCGGTATTACCAAGGTAGTCACCTGGGTCATCCATTTCGCACCTCTTGGTATTATGGGTCTGGTAGCTGATTCCGTAGGTACCGCAGGCCTGGGTGCTCTTCTGGGCTATGTACAGCTGCTGGGCGTCCTCATCGGCTCCTACTTCCTGGTAGCCCTGGTGATGAATCCACTTATCGTATTTGCCAAAGTACGCAGGAACCCCTATCCCCTGGTATGGACCACCATCCGTGAAAGCGGTGTCTATGCTTTCTTCACCAGAAGCTCTGCCGCCAACATTCCGGTGAACCTGTCCCTCTGCAAGAGACTGGGACTGAATCCGGATACCTTCACCATTTCCATTCCGTTGGGTGCCACCATCAACATGGCCGGCGCATCCATTACTATTTCCGTGCTGGCTCTGGCTGCTGCCCATACCCTGGGTATTGAAGTAGATATGGCTACGGCCCTTCTGCTCTGCATCGTTTCTACCGTTGGTGCCTGCGGTGCATCCGGCGTAGCCGGCGGCTCCCTGCTCCTCATTCCGGTTGCCTGCGCATCCTTCGGCATCGGCAATGATATTTCCATGCAGGTGGTAGGTGTAGGTTTCATTATCTCCGTACTGGAAGATGCCTGCGAAACCGCCCTCAACAGTTCCAGCGACGTGCTCTTCACTGCCACTGCAGAATTTGCAGAACGCAGAAAGAATGGCACCCTGAAAGCATCTGACATGGTTCCAAAGGACGAACATTGATTGCTCTATAAAAAAAGCTGTGAAAAAATGTAAATCATTTTTTCACAGCTTTTTTTATCCACTGCAAAAACTCCTGAATCATTTTCTACCCTTTTCCGGCAGGACTTCTTCCTTCTTCCGTGAGCGGGACGGAAGAAAGGGAAATGGCAGGTTTTGATTCAGGAGTTTCTGTATTCAGTACCTTGAGAGTTCCGATTCATATGAGGAAGTTTTCCCCTTTCCTTCACCTGTCCCTTACAGGGTGTGTGCACAACAGGCAGGGAGAAGGGTGATCCTTCCGGGCCCTTTCGGTTCTCCATTCCTATAGTCAGTCGAGGGACATGGATTTCTCCTTTGGGGAATGGGCTTGCCATTCCCTGATAAATATCATAAAATAGACAGGATTCTATATACATATTTCCTTCTGCCTGTTTTATCATCGTATTTTTACAGCTTCCATAGTGCACGGTTTCTCTGGAAATGATAAAATAAAAAGAGTTGACGCAGGAGGTTTTTATGGAAACAATCGGTCTCTTGGCAGGTATCGGCACCCTTCCCGTGGAATTTACGGAAGCGGTGAAATCCCAGGGTTATCGGGTGGTATGCATTGCGGTGATTCCGGGCATTGATCCCCGTCTGAAAGATTTGGCAGACGCCTATTATGAAATCAGCGCATTCAAGCTGAATAAAGTGATTAAGACCCTGGTGAACGAAGGGGTGAAGGAAGTCACCATGATTGGCAAGGTGACGAAGGAGTGGCTTTTTAAAAACCATCCTTTCCCTGATCTTCGGGCCATCAAGGTATTGAACCGTTTAAGAAAGATGAATTTCAAGGATGACACAGTGACCCTGGCCATTGTGGAGGAACTGGCAAAGGACGGCATTTCCGTCCTTGACCAAACGAAGTATTTAAAGCCTCTTATGCCGGGGCCCCAGGTGTTTACGAAAAAGAAACCCACTGAGGCACAGATGGCTGATGTGGCTTTCGGCTTCAAGGCAGCCAAGGCCATCGGGGCCATGGATCTGGGACAGACAGTGGTGGTGAAAAACCAGGCTGTCATGGCAGTGGAAGCTATCGAAGGCACCGATGCCTGCATCCGCCGGGGCGGAAGTCTGGCCAGAGGCGGCGCGGTGGTGGTAAAGACGGCAAAGCCTTCCCAGGATACCCGGTTTGACATGCCTGCCGTGGGACTGACCACCCTTCATTCCATGGAGGAATCAGACTGCGCCGTACTGGCTATCGAGGCCTGGCACACCCTTTTTGCAGAAAAGGAGGCAGTCCTTGCAGAAGCGGACCGGAAGGGAATCGTGATTCTTGCGGTAGAACAGGATAAGATATGAAAATAATGATGTCTGCCGGAGAGGCTTCCGGCGATATGCATGCTGCTGCTGTGGCAGCAGAGCTGAAACGGATCATGCCGGAAGCGGACATATTCGGCATGGGCGGCGCCGACATGAGAAAGAGCGGCGTCCGTATTATATATGATATAGAAAATCTGGGCATTATCGGCGTGGTGGAAGTGATCCGCCATATCCCCTTCTTCTTCCGTCTCCGTGCTTTTCTGAAGAAAGCCATGGTGGAAGAGAAGCCGGATGTGCTGGTGTGCGTGGACTATCCGGGATTCAACATGAAACTGGCCCATGTGGCAAAGGAGCTGGGAATCCCGGTGATTTACTACATTGCGCCCACCATCTGGGCCTGGAATAAGGGCAGGGCCAAAAACATTGTGCGGGATGTGGAGCAGGTGGCTTCCATATTTCCTTTTGAGGCAGAGGCCTATCGGAAAGCAGGGGCCCGCGTCACTTTTGTGGGCCATCCCCTGGCGGATACGGTGAAGCCCTCCATGTCCTTTGAGGAGGCCATGAAATATTTTCATGGAGATCCCTCCAGGAAGCGAGTGCTCCTCATGCCGGGCAGCCGGAAAAATGAGGTAGCCGGCCTTCTTCCCATGATGCTGGAGGCGGCGAAAAGGCTGGAGGAAAAGGAAAGGTGCCAGTTTTTTATTCCCCGGGCCTCCACCATTCCCAAAGACATGCTTTGGGGAATCATAGGAAACACATCCCTTTCCATTGAAATCACCGAGGGTCATCAATATGATCTCATGCATATCTGCACCGCCTGCGTGGCATCTTCCGGCACAGCCACTCTGGAAACGGCTCTTATGGAGCTTCCTACGGTGCTGGTATATAGACTGGCGCCGGTGACCTGGTTTCTGGCCAATCTTCTGGTTCATGTAAAATATGCAGGCCTTCCCAACCTTCTCCTTAACCGGGAGGTGACACCGGAGCTTCTCCAGGACAGGGCCAATGCGGAAAACATCGTGTCCATCCTCCTTCCCTGGTTGGAAGATGAAAAGAAAAGGGAAAAGAATGTGGAAGAAATCCGGGAAGTGCGGAAAGCCCTTGGATCCGGCGGAGCTGTCCATCGGGTGGCCGAGCTTATTATAAAGACTGCAGGAGCGGTTCATGGCAAATAAACGAAGCAAATTAAACAGTTATAAAAGGCTTCTCCATTTTCTGAAGCCCTATATCAAGCTGCTGATTATATCCATCATCTGTATGGTGGCTGTATCGGCATCCAATCTTTACGTTCCCTGGATTATCAAGGACGTGATTGATAAGGTACTGGAAGATAAAGACCTCACCATGCTTTATCTGATTATTATTTCCATTATTGTGGTGTTCTTCATCCGCGGTTCCACCACCTTTGCCCATCGCTACCTCATGGGGTACATCGGGCAGTCGGTGATCCGGGATTTACGAAACAAGCTCTACGAGCATCTGCAGAAGCTGCCCATTGCCTACTTTGATAAAAGGCGTACCGGTGAAATCATGAGTAATCTCACCAACGACATTGGCGCCCTGCAGACGGCCATGACCACCGATTTCATTATGCTGGTACAGGAAGGAGCCATTTTCATCGGTTCCTTTGCCGCCATGATTTACCTCCAGTGGAAGCTCACCATTCTCTGCCTTATCATTGTGCCTCTGGTGTCGGTGACCATCAAATTCTTCGGCAGGAAACTCCATTCCTCCGGCCGGAGCGTGCAGGAAAGACTGGCTGATGTGACGGCCATGCTGCAGGAAACCATTTCCGGCGTCCGCATCATCCGAAGCTTCAACCGCTGCGACTATGAAACGAAACGGTTCAGACAGGTGAACCAGAACAATTTCAAGGCAACTGTGAAATCCATCCGCCAGCAGAGCCAGCTTACGCCGGTAGTGGAATTTCTGGCGGCCCTGGCCATTACGGTAATTATCTGGTACGGCGGCGTGTCTGTCATTGACGGCATTATGACGGCCGGAGAGCTGATTGCCTTCCTTATTTATGCCATCAATCTGGCAAACCCCATCAAGCGTATTGCAGACAGCTACGGAAATATCCAGAAGTCCCTGGCAGCAGCGGACAGGGTTTTTGCCATCCTTGATGAAAAGGAAGAAGACCAGAACCATGAAGATGAAAAGCCGCTGGTGGTGAAGGAAGGACTGGTGGAGGCAAAGCATGTACAGTTTGCCTATGAAAAAGGCCATCCGGTTCTCACGGATTTGAATTTCAAAGCCAATCCCGGTGAAACCATTGCCATTGTAGGTCCCTCGGGAGCCGGCAAATCCACCATTGCCAACCTGCTTCCAAGGTTCTATGAAATCACCGGCGGTGAAATCGACATTGACGGCATGGATATCCGAAAGGCGGATCTGGGGTCCCTTCGCGACCAGATCGGCCTGGTGCCCCAGGATACCCTTCTTTTCAATACGTCCATCAAGGACAATGTGCTCTATGGCCGGCTGGATGCCACCGACGAAGAAGTGTGGGCGGCTGTCCGCTCTGCCAACGCGGAGAAATTTATCAGAGAACTGCCTGACGGCATTGATACCAGGGTAGGGGATCGGGGACTGATCCTCTCCGGCGGCCAGCGCCAGCGTATCGCCATTGCCCGGGCCATCCTGAAAAATCCAAAAATCCTTATTCTCGATGAAGCGACTTCCGCTCTGGATACGGAAAGTGAAAAGGTGGTACAGGATGCCCTGGATAAACTGATGGTAGGCCGTACGGCTTTCGTCATCGCCCATAGGCTTTCTACCATTAAGAATGCAGACCAGATTCTGGTGCTGAATGACGGCGTCATTGCCGAACGGGGCACCCATGATGAATTGATGGCAAAGGGCGGTCTCTACTACGACCTCTATACCATGAGCGCCAAAGTGACAGAAGCTGAGGATTCGGTGGAAGACGAAAAGAAAGAGGGCTAGCGGGCTGGTGAGCCAGCCTCCAGGTCTTTCAAGACATTGGCCGCCTGTCGCAGGAAACAAGAACTTTCCTCAGCCCTCAAATCTCAAATCTCTTATCCCCCTGATTGTTCCGACAAAGGAGATATCCCATTGTATTGGTTTTATAACATCTGCCTGGTGGCTTACTGGATACTCCAGATCCCCCTTCTGATTTACCGGCTTGTATTTGAAGAAGGCTTTTATGACAGACTGAAGCAGAGCGCCGGCATCATGCCTACACCTACACTGCTGCAGATTGCAGACCACAATGCCATCTGGGTTCATGCCGCTTCCGTAGGGGAAGTGGTGGCAGCCAGCCCCATTGTGCGGGAGCTGAAGAAGAAATACCCTGATGAAATGGTGGTGGTGTCTGTGGTTACCGCCACAGGCCACCGCATGGCCCAGCGCATTATTCCGGAAGCCGACGGGCACATATTCTTCCCCTTTGACCTGCCGGTCATTACGGAGCGGATTGTAAATATCGTAAACCCCAAAGCCATTATTCTCATTGAAACGGAACTGTGGCCCAATTTCCTCCGCCTGGCCTGGAGAAAGAAGATACCGGTAATGATGATGAACGGCAGAATCAGTGGCCGCTCCATGCGCCGCTATTCCCTCATCAAGCGGTTTACCACCAGAATGCTCCTGCAGATCCGGAAATTCTGCATGCAGTCTAAAATCGACAGGGAACGCATTATTTCCATGGGGGCCATTCCCAAAAGGGTGGTTATTACAGGAAATACGAAGTATGACCAGACCTATGCGGAAGTGTCGGAGGAAGAACGGGCCAAGCTCAGAAGGGAATTCCGCTTTGAAGGGAAGGGCCCCATCATTGTGGCAGGCTCCACCCATGGCGGGGAAGAGGAAATCGTGGTACGCACCTTCGGAAAGGTTCTGGAAAAATATCCGGATGCCCGCCTTCTTCTGGCAGTCCGCGAAATTACCCGTGCCGCCTCGGTGCGGTTCATGATCAAGCACCAGGGCTACACCGTGCTCCGCCGCTCCAAAATGGGAACAGATGAAGATGACGGCAAGGGCGCCCAGATCGTGATTCTGGACACCATCGGTGAACTGGGACGGCTCTACAGCCTGGCAGATGTGGTGTTTGTGGGAGGCAGCTTTGTCAAAGTAGGCGGCCATAATATCCTGGAACCGGCAGCCCATGGAAAACCGGTGCTTGTAGGTCCCTATATGTTCAATTTCCAGGAAATCTTCGAGCTCCTTTCCCAGCGGGGCGTATGCATCATGACCCCCGATGAGAAATCCTTTGAAACCACGCTTCTTGACCTTCTGGGAAATCCGGAAAAAATGAAGAAAATGGGAGAAGCGGCATTGGAAGTGGTTCATGAAAATCAGGGGGCCACAGAAAGAAATATTGCTTCCTTTGAAGAACTGGTGAAGGAATATGGTATCAAACTGAGGGAAAACGCATGAGTCTTGAAAATTACGTCACCGGCCTGATGAAGAATCCTTCTCCGGACCTGAAAGGGAGGCTCATGCTCTCTCTTCTGGACAAGCTGGAAAAGCTGTACCTGTCCCAGGTGGTGAAGCGCCGGGAGGCGGAGGAAAAAGGGGCGGAAGACTGCGGGATCCCTGTCATTTCCGTGGGCAATGTGACTGCCGGCGGCACAGGGAAGACACCCTGTATCATCAAAATGGCGGACATGCTGGAAAAGGAAGGCTTCCATCCTGCCATCATCAGCCGGGGCTACCGGAGCGGCCTTGAAAAAGAGGGCGGCCTTGTTTCTGACGGGGCACATATCCTCGTTTCCCAGGCCATGGCAGGGGATGAGCCTTATATGATGGCCCTGAAACTGCCTCATGTACCCGTACTGGTGGGGAAAGACCGGCTGCGGTCGGTGGAAAAGGCGAAGAAGCTGAAAGCGGATATTCTTCTCATGGATGACGGTTTCCAGTATTGGAAACTGAAAAGAGACAGGGACCTGGTGCTTCTTGACTGTACCAATCCCTTCGGCTATGAACATGCCCTCCCCCGCGGGCTTCTCCGGGAGCCCCTGGATGCATTACAAAGGGCCAGCCTTTTCATTCTCACCAAGAGCGACCAGGTGAATGAGGAACAGGTGGAGGAAATCAGAAACCGGCTGGAAAAGCTGGCGCCGGGCATTCCTGTTATCTGTGCCTGCCACCGCCCTTCCCGGGCCGTGGCTTTCACGAAATGGATGGAAAGGAACCATGAAGGCCCTCTTTCACTGGTGAAAGGGAAAAGGGCATACCTGGTTTCGGGTATAGGAAATCCGGCGGCCTTTGCCAGAACGGCCGGGGAGGCAGGCCTCTTCCTTACCGGCGAAATGGCCTATGATGACCATCATCATTACAGTGATGAGGATTTGAGAAACGTCATATCGGAAGCGTTGAAGTATGGCGCAGATATGATTGTGACCACTGAAAAAGATGCAGTGAAGATGATGAATCTGAAAGAAATCAAAAGAGCGGCCGTTCCCCTGTATGTACTGGAAATTGAAATGGCCTTTCCGGAGGGGGAAGCGGCTTTAAGGAAGCAATGGGAGGATTTGAAATGAAAGCTGTATGTATTATTCCGTCAAGGTACGCCTCTACCCGGCTTCCGGGCAAGCCCCTTCGCATGATTGCCGGCGAAACGCTGGTACATCGGGTGTATGAAAGAGCCCTTCTGGCCAAGGTGCCGGAACGAGTTATCGTGGCTACCGACCATGAAGATATTGAAAAAGAAGTGAAAACCTTCGGCGGCCACGTGGTGATGACTTCCGTAAACCATCCCACCGGCACCGACAGGCTGGCAGAAGTGGCGGCAAAGTTTCCGCAGTATGATATTATTGTGAATGTACAGGGCGATGAACCGCTGATTGACCCCGACGTCATTGACGGGCTGGCAAAGGACCTGATGGACCATGAAGATCTGGACATGGCTACCGTGGCCACCCCTCTTAGAAAAGAGGAGTATGATGATCCGTCGGCGGTGAAAGTGGTGGTCAACCGGAAGGGAGAGGCCCTTTATTTCTCCCGCTCCCTGATTCCCTATCCACGCCATGATTTTGCAGAACCGCCGCTGAAGCATGTGGGCATTTATGCTTACCGTCGGGATTTCCTTCTGGCCTATGCCAAAATGGAACAGACTCCGCTGGAAAAGACGGAATCCCTGGAACAGCTGCGGGCCCTGGAAATGGGCTATAAAATCGGCGTTATTTCCGTCAAAACCGAAGATATCGGCATTGATACAGAAGCAGACCTGAAGAAAGCCAATGAGTATTTTGAAAGGAATCACTTATGAAAACAATCCATGTAGGAAATCTGACACTGGATGGGGAGAAGCTCTTCCTCATCGCCGGCCCCTGCGTTATTGAAGGTTATGACCGCACGCTCATGATCGGCCGGGAAATCAAGAAAATCTGTGAACGTCTGGGGGTACAGTATATTTTCAAAGCATCCTACGATAAAGCCAACCGTTCCTCCTACCATTCTTTCCGCGGACCGGGACTGGAAAAGGGCCTGGAAATTCTGGCGGATATCAAGAAGGAGCTGCAGGTGCCGGTACTGTCCGACGTCCATGATGTGACCCAGCTGGCTCCGGCATCCAAAGTGCTGGATATGCTGCAGATTCCTGCCTTCCTCTGCCGCCAGACAGACCTGGTTTACGGCGCTGCCATGACAGGCAAACCGGTGAATGTGAAAAAGGGCCAGTTCATGGCACCGGAAGACATGAAAAATGTGATTGAAAAAATGGAAGAAGCCCATAATCCGAACCTGGCAGTGACAGAACGGGGAGCATCCTTCGGCTATCATAACCTGGTGGTGGATATGCGCTCTTTCCCCATTATGCGCCAGTTCGGCTACCCCGTTATTTTTGATGCCACCCACAGCGTACAGCTCCCCGGCGGCATGGGAAGCTCCACCGGCGGACAGCGGGAATTCATTCCCTACCTGGCCCGGGCAGCGGCGGCTTCCGGCGTAGACGGCTTCTTCATGGAAGTCCATGATAATCCGCCGGAAGGCCTCTCTGATTCCACCAACATGCTTTACCTTTCTTCCCTGGAGGATCTTTTGAAAGACCTCATCGCCATTAACCAGGTGGTCAAGAAGGATAAGGAGAAGGGACTGGGCGGTCAGTGAGCTGGTGAGTTTCTCACAATAAAGACCGGGACCGGGACGGTCAACCGTCATCCCTCTTAACCTGCTTCATTTGATATATTTCAAAGAGAAAGTATTGTATAATAATAAGATACGAAGATTCTTTTTCCTGTTTTCTTTTACAGTATTGTGGAGGCAGTATGTCAGTCATTGAAACAGCTTCGCGAGTGCTCCGCGATGAGGCGGACGCAGTCATTTCCCTGGTGGATAAGCTGGATGGCCAGTTTGAAGCGGCAGTCCATCTCATTGAAAGTGCCAAAGGCCGGGTGGTGCTGACGGGCATGGGCAAATCAGGACATATAGCCAGGAAGGTGGCGGCCACCATGGCCAGCACCGGCACGCCTGCCTTCTTTCTTCATCCGGCAGAAGGCATTCACGGCGATCTGGGCATGGTGACTGCCGATGACGTGGTGATTGCCTATTCCAACAGCGGTGAAACGGCAGAAGTACTGAACATTCTTCCTTCCCTGAAACGCATTGGCGCCAAACTGGTGGCAGTTGTCGGAAATCCACGCTCCACCCTTGCCAGAAATGCGGATGCCGTGCTGGATGCAGGGGTGAAAAGGGAAGCAGACTCCCTGGGACTGGCGCCTACCAGCTCCACCACCGCTGCCCTGGCTCTGGGAGATGCGCTGGCCGTGTGCCTGATGGAAAGGCATCATTTCACCGCCGATAATTTTGCCATTTTTCATCCCGGCGGTTCTCTGGGGAAAAAGCTCCTTCTGACGGTGGAAATGGTGATGCACAAAGGCGAAGAAAATCCGCTGATTCAGGAGACCGCTTCCGTGAAAGATGCCCTTTTCGTCATGACTGATAAGGGCCTGGGCGCCGTGTCCGTGGTGGACAGCAAGGGATGCCTGAAAGGGCTCATGACCGACGGCGACGTACGGCGGGGCCTGGAGAAGGGAGTGGATTTCCTGTCCCTTCCGGTGGATGCGGTGATGACCGTAAACCCCCAGGTGATTCACAAGGAAAAGCTGGCAGCCGAAGGACTCCACAAGATGGAAGAGCACCGGCCCCATCCCATTACGGTGCTTCCTGTGACAGATGATGAGGGAAAGGCTATCGGCATGATCCACATTACGGATCTCCTCAAGCAGGGGGTTATGTGATGAAGAAGGCGGAAAGAATCAAGCTCTTTGCTTTTGATGTGGATGGCACTCTGACGCCGGGGTACCTGGTCATGGGAGAAAATGGAGAAACCTCCAAGATTTTCCACGCCAGGGACGGTCTGGCCATTGCCCTGGCCCATCGCATGGGCTATATCACCGGTTTCATTACCGGAAGGAAGAGTCCCATTGTGGAAAACCGGGGGAAAGAGCTGGCTGTGGATTTCGTCCTCATGGGTGTTGCAGACAAAGTGAAGGCCATGGAAAGCCTTTTGAAAACCTGTGGACTTTCCTGGGAGGAAGCCGCTTACATGGGAGATGACCTGAATGATCTGCCTCTCATGGAAAAGGCCGGCTTTTCCGCCTGCCCCAAAGACGGAGTGAAGGAAGTACAAAAGGCGGCAGATTTCATTTCCTCCTGCCAGGGAGGGAAAGGCGCAGCCCGGGAGTTTATTGAAAAAGTGATGAAAACCCAGGGGCGCTGGAAGGAAGCCGTGGATTCCTATAGAAAGAAGCAGGATACTGTTTCACAGTAGTATCCTCAGGATATAATGATTAAGTTTTCCGGAAAGAAGTGAAGCCATGTTATTCAATGTACGTTACGGGATATTGAAGGGAATCAGCAGTCTTCTCTGCTCCATGTCCTACGACCGTATCCTGGCCATCGGGCGCTTTTTGGGGCCCTGCATCATGAACCGCATAGCAAAACAGAAGAAACGCGGAATCCGGCAGATCATGATCGGACTTGGCGTCTCTCGTCCGGAAGCGGAAAAACTGCTGCAGAAGGTGTATGAGCATATCGGCATGTCGGCCATGGAGATGCTCTATATGCCCCGTTTATGCCGGGAGAAGGACCATATCGACGATTATGTGAAAATCGATCATCCCGAATATCTGGAGGCGGCCTACGCGGAAGGAAAAGGCATAGTAGGTCTTACGGCCCACATGGGAAACTGGGAGTGGCTCGGTGCAGGTCTGGCCCTTCACGGCTATGATACGTCGGCCATCGGCAAAAAACAGTCCGACGATGCCCTGATGAAGATGATCAACAGCTATCGGGCCATGGCGGGACAGCACATTTACCTCACCGGCACCGGGGGCTATGAAATGATTGCAGCAGCCCGGTCCATGAAAAAGAACCATATTTTGGGATTCCTTTCCGACAAGGATGGAAATAAGGTGGGTGTACCGGTGCTTTTTATGAACCGCGTGTTCTCCTTCCCCCAGGGACCGGCGGTATTTGCCAAAAAATTCAAAGCCCCCATTGTTCCTATTTTCATCATAAGAAATCCGGGCGGGAGGTGCCATACCATCTGTGTAGGAAAACATTTCTACTACGAAGACACGGGAGACAGGAAGGGGGATCTCCTCCGGAATTCCCAGAAAATGGCTTCCATCATGGAGTCCTTCATCAAAGAACATCCTGAAGACTGGCTGTGGTTCCAGCACCTGTTCTGGACAAGGCCGGGAAAGATTAAAATGTATAATGAACTGGCTCCGGAAGACAAGAAAAAATTTGCATCCGGCATGGCTGAAGACTGGAACGAAACCAAAGGAGGAAAGGAATGAAAAAGAACCGGAATCTGATTCTGATTGTGGTAATCATACTCCTGCTCGCAGCAGGCATTTATTTCCTCTTTAAAGATGACAACAAGGGTATGAACACTGCTTCTTCCTCCGCTCCGTCCATTGAATTTCATAATTCCGACGTGAAGGAAACAAAGGATGGCAAGATTGTATGGCGCTTCAAGGCAGGCCATGCAACGGTGAGCAAGGACCAGAATTTTATTGATATGGAGCAGGTGGAAGGCGATTTTATGAAAGATGGCGATGAACTCCACCTGAAGGCTGATAAGGGCCGGATTGACCGCGGCGCCAAAACCGTTTATATTGAAGGAAATGTAGAAGGGTATGGCAGGGATGGCGAAGAGCTTTATGCCGAAAACCTGACCTACGATGGAAATAAGGATATCCTTTCCACAGATAAGGCTTTCGTGGTCAAGAAGGATGGAAAGGTACTGACTGCTGATGAGTTTGATGCGGATCGGGTCCTTCAGAAAATTACCGCCAGAGGACATGCAAAACTGGCAGAAGAGGAGGGGGCAAAGTGAGATTCTTATATACGGCGCTAGCAACGCTGGCTATTTCTGCAGGCGCTTTTGGAAGCGTTATGGCCGACGATATTACGGCAGATGTGCTGACCTATGATGGAAAAACAAAGGTGGTTACCGCCAAAGGCGACGTGGTGATCCATGCCAACCAGGGTGCCACCATTACCGGCGCCCAGGGCGAATACCATTTTGAAGACAGGAGCGCTTACCTGGAAGGAGGCGTCCGTTATGTAAAAGAGGCCACCACCCTTTCTGCAGACCGCATGTATCTCTATCAGGATAAGACGGCCCGGGGCATGGGAAGCGTTGATTTCCATGACGGGGCGGAAAACCGTACCCTGAAGGGAGACGACGTCATGTATAACCCGGATACGGGATTTGGAAAAATCGAGGGGAATGGCTATCTTTCCTCTCCCGATGGCACTCTGGAAGCTCCTCATATCGAGGGCAACCTGAAACAGGTCAAGGTCGTAGCCACCGGCGGGGTAAACCTGACCAGCAGCCTTCATAATGCTGTAGGCTATGGTGATGAGGCCGTCTATACAAGAACCGGCAGAGAAGGCACCGATGGCAAACTGGTGCTTTCCGGCAATGCCTGGGTGAACCAGAACGGCAATTCCTTCACCGGACCGGAACTAGTGCTCCGGGATGAGGATAAGGTGGTTGAAACGACAGGAAGAAGCACCATCGTTATTACCAATACAGGAAGCACGGAAGGCACCTCCGGTACCAGCGGCTCTTCCTCTAACACGGGAAGTGTGCCTCAGGGACCGGTAACGGCAGCCACTCCTATTGCAGGACGGCCTGAAGAAGCCGGGGCTCCTCTGGAGACCAGGGACAGCAAATGAAGATAGAAACACATAATCTCATCAAACGATATGGGGAAAGAACTGTAGTGGACCATGTGAATGTGGAAGTGGAGCAGGGAACCATCGTGGGCCTTCTGGGCCCTAACGGCGCAGGCAAAACCACCACTTTCTATATGATCGTAGGCATTATCCAGCCCGACGAAGGAGACGTTACCGTAGACGGCACCTCCCTGGTGGGCATGCCCATCTACAAGCGCCATCAGTTCGGCATCGGCTACCTGCCGCAGGAAGCCTCGGTGTTCCGGAAGATGACCGTATGGGAAAACCTCATGTCCCTTCTGGAAACGAGAAAAGAACTGACCCCGGCCCAGAGGAAAGAAAAGGCAGAAGCCCTTCTGGACGAATTCCATATCGGCCATGTGAAAGACACCCAGGGGAATGCCCTCTCCGGCGGCGAACGGCGCCGCGTGGAAATCGCCAGGGCCCTGACCATGGACCCCGCCTTTATCCTTCTGGATGAACCTTTCGCAGGGGTGGATCCCCTGGCCGTGGAAGATATCCAGAGCGTAGTGATGCATTTGAAAACCAGGGGCATCGGCATTCTGATTACCGACCATAACGTGCGGGAAACTCTGCGCATTGTGGATAATGCCTATATCCTTTCGGAAGGAAAGATCCTTCTTAAGGGAAAGGCCCATGAAATTGCCGTCAATCCGGTGGCGAAGAAATTCTACTTGGGGGAAAATTTCAGCTTATGACAGATTCAACCAATCAGGGAGGGAAATTCTGATGAGACTTTTGGACAAATACACATTAAAAGAATTTCTCGGCCCCTTTCTTTTCGGCGTTGCAGCTTTTACGGCCATCTTTCTGGGGGCGGACACCCTCTTAAAGATTGCAAGCTACGTAACAAAATACGGCGCATCCCCTGTCTCCGCCCTTAAAATCTTTATCCTCGCACTGCCCCGCATCGTGGTATACACCTTCCCCATGGCAGTCCTTCTGGGCGCGCTTATGTGCTTCTCCCGACTGTCCGGCTCCAGCGAACTTATCGTCATGCGCTCCTCCGGCCAGAGCTTCCTTCGGCTGGCAGCGCCGGTATTCATTCTTTCTCTCCTCATCAGCCTCTGTGCCGTGGCATTCAACGAATATGTGGTGCCCTGGACGAATCGGGAATATGAATATGTGCTGAACACGGAAATCAAGAAGAACTTCAATCCCGGCGTCACGGATCATGTGGTGGTACGGGATGTGCAGAATGGGAAAATCGTTCACCTGCTCTATGCAAGACGGTACAATCCGGCCACCAAGGAACTGGAAAATATTACGGTCCAGGAATTCCAGAATGAAGAAGTGACCCGGGTGGAAAATGCCCCCAAGGCCATCTGGAAAAACGGCGTATGGATTATGAACGACGGCATCATCTATGACCTCACCGGCGACGGTGTGGACCGCATGATGCACTTTGACCGTCAGGAAATCCCCTATGCCCAGGCACCGGAAGATATTCCGAAGGAAAAGAAAAACTATGATGAAATGACCATCCGCGAACTGCTCCTGACCAAGAAGGCCTACGCGGCAGCCCATGCGGATACGACTCCCATTATGATGGAAGTGCACCGCCGCTTCTCCCTCCCCATGGCCAGCTTCGTTTTTGCCATCGTAGGAGCTCCCCTGGGCGTACAGAAGCAGAGATCTTCCTCCTCCATCGGCTTTGGCCTTTCCGTAGTCATTATCTTCCTCTACTACGCCATTATGACCTTCCTGGAAGCTCTGGGAAAAGGCCACGTCATGCCGGCCACCCTGGCCGTATGGCTGCCGAACCTTATTGCCCTCTTCACAGGCTGCTGGCTTATTCACCGAGTAGATAAATAAAAGAAAGAGTCGTGGGAATACCTGCGGCTCTTTTTTTCATGGAAGGAAACCATTCGCAGCCAGTTTCCTGTCCGGCAAGGAAACACTGCGAATCACCGAAGCAGGAAACTGTCCTCACCTCACAATTCCCACTTTTGAATACCGGTATTTCATAAAATCAGAAAAGACGGTATAATAAAATAAGATTCTGTTAAGATATAAGTTTCAGATCATATGAAAGGGAAGGAGGAGTTTCATGTTTATAGGGGCCGCCATATTTCTTGTCCTCATTGTCATGGGCGGGGTGATTGCCTTCCTTGGAGACCGTATCGGCTCCAAAGTAGGCAAAAAAAGGATGACTCTTTTCGGACTCCGGCCTAAATATACATCGGTGATTGTTACCATTATTTCGGGCGTACTCATTTCCTTTTCCACCGTGGCTGTCATGGCCGTGGTGAATGAAAACGTGAGGGTGGCTCTTTTTGGCCTGTCCAAACTGCAGACCCGGATGAATGACCTGAACCAGGAAATCAAGGTGAAGAACCGGGAACTGGAAAAGGGAAAGCTCCAGCTGGAAGCCCGGAATAAAGAATATGAAGATGTGACAAAGAAATCGGAAGAAACGTCGAAGGAGCTGGACCGGGTGGAAAGCCAGCGTATTTATATGGAACAGGAACTCTCTTCTGTGCAGGATGCCTATGATGAAGCAAAGGCCGGTGTAGAACGGTCTGCTGCTGAAATCCGGGATCTGGAGAAAACAAAGGAAGATCTCAGCAGCAACATTCATACCCTGAACCAGGAAAAGAAAACCCTTCTGGAAAATATTTATGCCCTCCGCGAAGGACAGGTGGTCATGCAGGCAGGCCAGGTGCTTACCAGTGTTACGGTGGACGAAAACATGACAAGGGATCAGGCAGCCCATGTGCTGGAAAGTGTGCTGAACGATATTAACAACATGCTGAAGCAGCAGATGAACATTACCGATGAAAATGCTAATCTGGTCCGTATCAGCCAGGCCGATTTTGACAGCGCCGTCCAGGAAATCACCGGAGCAAAGAACAAGAAACTGGTCCGGATTGTAGCAGCCCAGAATCTGATCCGCGGGGAAAGACTGATTGTAGACTTTGATATCCATGACAACCGCCTTATCTTCAGCAGAGGGGAAACGATTTACCGGGGGAATCTGGATGCTTACCAGAATATTAAAAACTATGAACTCCAGGTGCTTCGTTTCCTGAAGGATCTGAACCGCTATGCCCAGTCCAAAGGCGTGCTGCCGGACCCCATTACCGGCAATGTAGGCGTGCTGGAAGGACAGGAGCTGATTGACGTGATCCAGAAGGTGAAGGAATACGGCGGTCAGTGCGTACTTACCGTCACCGCTAGAAGGGATATCTACTCCCAGGGGCCCCTCCTCATTGACGTACGGGTGGACAGGAAGGATGGAAATCCATGATACTCTCAGTTGATCCGGGCAGGGATAAGACGGGCTGCGCCGTGGTAGAGGAAGATGGCAGCCTGGTGGTGAAGAAAGTGATTCCCACAAAAAACTATGAAAAAGAAATAGCAAAGCTCCTCTCTTCCTTCACCCCCCGGGCCCTCATCATGGGTAACGGCACCCGCCACCGGGAAATGAAGGAACGGAGTGAGAAACTGCTCCAGGCTATGGATAGGGATATCCCTGTGATTCTGGTGGATGAAAAATATACCACCGAAATGGGAGAGCAGTGGTATCGAAAAGACCATCCCCCCAAAGGCCTGGCCCGTCTCATTCCCGAGGGCATGCGCACCATTCCCGTGCCGGTGGATGACTATGTGGCCTGGATTATTGGGAATATCTACCTGGGTCATGTGAAAGCGGAAGATGTGGGGCACAGAAAGGTGTAGACGGCGGGGGAACAGGTCTATTATTACAACAGGAAACCCTTTGCGAACAGTTTCCTGCCTGCCGTGGGAACACGGCGAATCATTGCCATAGGAAACCTTTCGCGAATAGTTTCCCATCTGCCGTGGGAACTTTGGCAATCATCACCATAGGAAACTTTTCGCCACCAGTTTCCTGCTCGGCATGAGAGCATTGTGAATCATTGCCATAGGAAACCCTGTGCGAACAGTTTCCTGTCTGCCGTGAAAGCAGGGCGAAGCGGCGCAGCAGGAAACGGGTTCACCCATATTTCTCATTTTTCCTCTTGACGAAATGGGAGAGATGTAATAAAATATCTAAGTGTCACGGGGCATAGCGCAGTTGGTAGCGCACCTGCTTTGGGAGCAGGGGGTCGCCAGTTCGAGTCCGGCTGCCCCGACCATAAATATGGCTCAGTAGCTCAGCTGGATAGAGCAACCGCCTTCTAAGCGGTGGGTCGTGGGTTCGAATCCCTCCTGGGTCACCAGCAGAAAAGCATTCCGGAAGGAATGCTTTTTTCATGAAGGGAAGAGAGCAGGCTTTTTGAAAATGCCTGCGCCTCCTTTCTATTGTTATGGGGAATATATTTTCTCTATTGATTTTTTCCTATTAGTAGAGTATCATTGTAGTCTAACTTAAGAAAAACAGGGCGGGCTATTTCATAAAAGGCTTCCGAGGAAGCAGGAAACAATCATATAGAAGCTCCCTGACAGATGTATATTGTAAAACATATTGGAATGTTTGAGGAGGTGTCCCTAATTTGGCAGCTAAGGCAGCACAGCTTGCACAGTGGCTAAAGGAACTGCAGGAACGGGTCAATGCGGATGGTAATCTTCTATATAATGAAATCATCCGTTTCACAAAAGAAAAATCATTGACACAGAAACAGTTGGATGGGATTTTTAATCTTCTTCATGAACACAATATCGATCTCGTTTATGATGAAGATGAAGACGCAGGAGAGCCGGATGAGGCTGATTTCAATGGAGATGATGATGATCTCTCCGAAGAAATGATTCTTGAAAACGAAGAAGACGGTCTGGAAGGCGATAAGGACTGGAACTCTTCTGATACAGCAGAAACGGAAGAGGCTGATTATGGAGCTGCCGGCGGTGTCAGCGACCCGGTACGGCTTTATCTTCGCGAATGTGGTGCCAATCCCCTGCTCAGTGCAGAACAGGAAATGAATCTGGCAAAGATTATTGAAAAGGGCAAGAAGAAGGATGCCACTCCGGAGGAGAAGGAAGCAGCAAGGGCTGCCAAGAAGGAAATGGCCAATGCCAATCTTCGTCTGGTGGTGTCCATTGCCAAGAAATATCCGGGCCGCGGCATGCCTTTCCTGGATCTGATTCAGGAAGGGAATATCGGTCTTCTGAAGGCAGTGGACAAGTTTGACTACACCAAGGGCTATAAATTCTCTACCTATGCTACCTGGTGGATTCGTCAGGCCATTACCCGCTCCATTGCCGATCAGGCCCGCACCATCCGCGTGCCGGTACATATGGTGGAAACCATTAATAAGATGAACCGTGTAGGCCGCCGGTTCCTGCAGGAACATGGGCGGGAAGCCACCAATGAGGAACTGTCCAAGGAAATGGGCATCAGTGTGGAAAAAATCCGGGAAGCCAAGAAAGCAGCCCAGGATCCCATTTCCCTGGAAACGCCAATCGGTGAAAAGGAAGATTCCCATTTAGGCGATTTCATCGAAGACCAGAAGACAGCGTCTCCGGAAGATGAAGCAGCAGCTACCATGAGAAGGGAACAGGTCTACAAGATGCTGGATACCCTGACAGAAAGGGAAAAAGGCGTCCTGGCACTCCGCTTCGGCATGGATGACGGTACGCCCCGTACGCTGGAGGAAGTAGGCAAGCACTTTGGTGTAACCCGCGAACGTATCCGCCAGATCGAAGGAAAAGCGCTGAAAAAATTGAAAAAACAGGCCATGCCCATGGCAGGACTGTAAGGGAGAAGAGCTGTGCCGGAAAGGGCACGGCTCTTTTTTTCAGAGGGGCGCTGATCAGCCAGAGTCCTCCCTTAGCCTGCCCATAAAAATGTCTCTATGGATTGACCATGCCCGCCGGCGAGGTATGACGCCCTTTAGAGGCCCCTGCATACTGTGCCCGAAGGACGCTGCCGCCACCCTCTGAACCGGGGCTGTGGAGTGTCTTCATGAATCCGGTTTCAGAAATGATTTTCCACTGGCTTTTCTGTGTTTCCTGTAGTATAATATTCAAGCATTCAGCATCAAAGTACCTGCTTTTTCATTGCAATGGGAGAAAAAGTATGATACAATGCTACTGTTAGTCTGGACAGTCCTCTGCCAAAAGCGATCGGCATGAATGTCTTGTGAGAAGGAGGAAAAGATCGTGAACATTATTGAAACACTGGAAAATGAACAGCTCAGAAATGACATTCCTGAATTCCGCCCGGGGGACACCGTCAGAGTTCATGTAAAGGTTGTCGAAGGAAAGACTGAACGTGTACAGGTATTTGAAGGCATCGTGATTGCCCGTAAAAATGCCGGCGTAAGAGAAACTTTCACCGTTCGTCGTATTTCTTACGGCGTAGGCGTTGAAAGAACATTCCTGGTTCATTCTCCCCGTCTGGAAAAGATTGAAGTGAAGCGCCGCGGCATTGTTCGTCGTGCTAAACTGTTCTATCTGCGCGGCCTGTCCGGTAAAGCAGCTAGAATCAAGGAAAGAAAATAATGGTAAAAGAACTGCAGCGCTGCTGCAGTTTTTTTATTGGAAAAAATAGACTCTATTCATGGACCTCTGTTTTTCTCATTGCCCGGATGTGATAGAATAGTAAAAGTGCAGGGAGGGCACAGGGTTTTGGTATTTTATAAGTGAGGAACCTATGAAATATAAATATGTCATTCCGGCAGTCTTATTATCTTTAGGAATGGTACTGCCTGTTTCTGCTAATAAAATAAAGAATGTATTCGTGGTGGATGAGCTGACGGTGGAAGTGGAAATGGCGGATCCTCTGACGAAGGAGGAGCTTGATCCCGCCCGTTTCCTGGCAAAGGACTATGAGCCGGCGTTTACTTTTAATGAGGGGGTAGAGGCTGTAGGCCTTCCGGTTCCCCAGAAGAGCGATGGATTCCATTACAACATTTACCGCATTGCGGTGAATGGACTGGACGTGGGCCCCATTTATCAGATTTCCTACCGCAAACAGAAACCGAAAACATTCAAATTTTATGGCGGAAGGGAGCAGGTAGACAAGTATCGCGATCGATATGGAAGCTATTTCTGATTTCATGAAAGGATATCTATGCATATTGTGTTAGTGGAACCGGAAATTCCGGGCAATACAGGAAATATTTCCCGCCTCTGCGCAGCGGAGCATCTGACTCTTCATCTGGTGGAACCCCTTGGATTTTCCATTGATGACAAGCATCTGAAAAGGGCGGGCCTGGATTACTGGGACCTTCTGGAGGTTCATGTGCATCCCGATTTTTCATCAGTGGAACGGATGCTGAAGGGCCATCATTTTTATTACAATACCACCAAGGCCGTGAAGGCCTACACCCAGGTATCCTTCAGGGAAGATGATGTGCTGGTATTCGGCAAGGAAACCAAAGGGCTTCCGGAGGATATGCTCCTGGCCCACCGGGAGGACTGTATCCGGATCCCCATGATAGAAGAAGCCCGCTCTCTCAATTTATCCAACGCGGTAGCCATTGTGGCACTGGAAGCACTGAGGCAGACCGGTTTCCCCCATCTTTTGAAGGAAAGCGGCCGGTTGTTTAAAGGAGGCAGGGACACCCATGAATACGTATGATGCAGCTTATGATCTGGCAAGGGCCATCAAGGAAAGCGATGAAATGAAACGTTTGACTGCGGCAGCTGAAAAGATCAAGGGTGATGAGGAAGCCAGGAAAATGGTGAAGGAATATATCATGGCCCAGATGAAAGCTGATTATGCCAAACTGGCAGGACAGAAGGAAGATGAGGACAGCTACCAGCATCTGCAGGAGCTGGCTGTTCTGGTAAGCAACAACAGCAATGCCCAGGAATATCTCCAGGCATTTATCCGTTGGAATCAGGTAGCTGCGGATTTGCAGAAGATTGTATCCGATGCAATGGCGCAGGGTATGGATGTATTGGAACTGAATAAACAATGACAGATTGGAAAGCATTTCTTGATGGAATTTTAACTGAACGGCAGTACAAGCTGGATGAACCTATGAACCGCCACACCACTTATGGCATCGGCGGACCGGCAGACTGCTTTGTCATGCCCCAGACCACGGAGGAACTGAAGAAGGTCCTTTCTAAAGCTCATGAGGAGGGCATTCCCGTCACTTTTATCGGCGGCGGCTCCAACCTTCTGGTGTCGGATCTGGGCATCCGGGGGATTACGGTGTGCACCAGCCGCCTGAAGCAGGACATGACCTGTCATGAAACCTGGATTACTGCCATGGGCGGCGTAGGCACCGGTACCATTTCCCGCTTTGCGGAAAAGAACAGCCTCAAAGGTTTTGAATGGGCTGTGGGTATTCCCGGCACCCTCTGCGGCGCTGTATTCATGAATGCCAACGGCTACGGCAGTCAGATGAAGAACGTGGTGGAGGAAGTGTATACCATTTCCAGTGACGGCACGGAAGATCGTACCTATGGATGGGATGATCTCCATTATGGCGACAGCGACAGCGTTTTCATGCATAACGGTGATATCATTGTGGGGGCCAAGCTCCATCTGGCACCGGGCAATGCTGATGAAATCAAGAGGAACATGACGGAACACCAGATTTCCAGAAGGACCAAGCAGCCTCTGGAAAAGAGGAGCGCCGGCACCATGTACCTCCGCCCGCCGGGATACCATGTGGGACCCATGATTAAGGACTGCGGTCTCATCGGCTTCTCCGTCGGAGATGCCCAGGTGTCCACCAAGCATCCGGATTTTGTGGTGAATAACGGCCACGCTTCCTGCAAGGATGTACTGGCAGTGCTCCATGAAGTGCAGAAGCGGATTATGGACAATTACCATATCCACGTACCCCTGGATGTGCGGATTCTTGGTGAAGGGGTCAAACAGGAAAGATAAGGAGTCACTGGTTCCTTTATGGAATCAGGGGCCACATACAAAAAGAACCGGCTTTGTGAGCCGGTTCTTTTTGTATGTCTCTTTTGGCTATGATTTTTTTTTAATAAAGGACTTGCATTTTTGAGAAAAGTTATGTATTATAGAAAAGTAAGTTAGCACTCGATGCTAGTGAGTGCTAATAGTCAAAGGAGGAATAAACATGTTAAAACCATTGGCAGATCGTGTTCTCGTTAAAGTTGATGAAGAAGAAACTAAGACCAAAGGCGGAATCCTGATTCCGGATACAGCTCAGAAAAAATCCCAGAAAGGTACAGTGATGGCTATCGGTTCCGGCAAAGTGCTGGACAATGGTACCCGTCTTCCTTTTGAAGTCAAAGTAGGAGACCATGTGCTCTTTGCTAAATATTCCGGCGTAGATATTGATGAAGACGGTGAAAAATACCTGCTTCTTGCTGAAAGAGATATCCTCGCTATTCTTTAATTATTAGTTTTCAAATCTTAGGAGTGATATAAATGGCTAAAAAAGTACTTTATAATGAAGAAGCCCGCGCAGCTCTTCTGAAGGGCGTTGACCAGCTGGCTAATGCAGTCAAGATTACCCTGGGACCGAAAGGCCGCAATGTGGTTCTTGATAAGAAATTCGGCGCTCCGAACATCGTAAACGACGGTGTTTCCATTGCCCGTGAAATCGAACTGAAGGATCCCTTTGAAAACATGGGTGCCCAGCTTGTTAAAGAAGTAGCCACCAAGACCAATGATGTAGCCGGCGACGGCACCACCACTGCAACCCTCCTGGCTCAGTCCATGATTCATGAAGGCATGAGAAACGTAGCTGCCGGTGCCAACCCCATGGTCCTGAAGAAGGGCATTGAAGAAGCAGTGAAAGTTCTTGTAGATGAAATCAAGAAGAAGGCTGTTCCTGTAAAGACCAAGGAAGCCATTGCTCAGGTTGCTTCCATTTCCTCTGCTGATAAAACCATCGGCGGCCTCATTGCTGATGCCATGGAAAAAGTCGGCAACGACGGCGTCATTACAGTAGAAGATTCCAAGACCATGGGCACCAGCCTGAAGGTAGTAGAAGGCATGCAGTTCGACCGCGGCTACCTCTCCCCATACATGGTAACTGACCCGGATAAGATGGAATGCGTCATGGATAACCCATACATCCTCATTACCGACAAAAAAATCAACATGCTGCAGGATCTGCTCCAGCTCTTGGAACAGGTTGCCCGCTCCGGCAAGGAACTCCTGATTATTGCTGAAGATGTGGAAGGCGAAGCACTGGCTACCCTGGTTGTGAACAGACTCCGCGGCACTCTGAAATGCGCTGCTGTCAAAGCTCCGGGATTCGGCGATCGCCGTAAAGCTATGCTGGAAGATATTGCCATCCTCACCGGCGGCCATGTGATTTCCGATGATATGGGCCGCAAGCTCCAGAGCGCAACCCTGGATGACCTGGGCACTGCTCATCAGATCCGTATCACCAAGGACAACACCACCATCGTAGGCGGTGCCGGTGACAAGGATGCCATCAAACACAGAGTGGAACAGATCCGTGAACAGTACAAGGCAGCTGTTTCCCAGTTCGATAAAGATAAACTCCAGGAACGTCTGGCTAAGATGAGCGGCGGCATTGCTGTCATCGAAGTAGGCGCAGCTACTGAAGTAGAAATGAAAGATAAGAGACTCCGCATTGAAGATGCTCTGAATGCTACCAGAGCTGCTGTAGAAGAAGGTATCGTTGCCGGCGGCGGCACAACCTTCCTGGATATCCAGAACAGCCTTGATTCCATCAAAGCAGAAGGGGACGTCAAGACCGGCGTGAACCTGGTTCGTCATGCCATCGAAGCTCCTGTACGCCAGATTGCCGACAACGCAGGTCTGGAAGGCGCTATCGTAGCTGAAAAGGTCAAAGAAGCAGGCGACGGCATCGGCTACAACGCAGCAGAAGATAAGTATGAAGATATGCTGGCAGCAGGTATTGTAGACCCGGCTAAAGTAACCAGAAGCGCACTGCAGAATGCAGCATCCATTGCTGCCCTCGTTCTCACCACGGAAGCTGTAGTAGGCGATATTCCGGAAGAAAAACCGGCTATGCCTCCTATGCCCCAGGGCGGAATGATGTAATCTGATTCATCATCAGACCATGTAGTATGTAAAAAAGACTGTGAAATCATGAACCTATGGTTTCACAGTCTTTTTGTAACCGGATTTTCCGGAAAAACGAAAATTTTGCGGCCGTCACATTTTCCTTTTATAAACCATGATACAATAGGAGCATGAAAGGAAGTCTTGACTATGGACATACAGTTGAAACGGGTATATGAAAGTCCGGAAGCATCGGATGGATACAGGATTCTGACGGACCGGCTGTGGCCGAGGGGCATTTCCAGGGAAAAAGCGGCACTGGACCTTTGGGCCGAAGACATGGCTCCCTCTTCGGAGCTTCGGAAATGGTTCGGCCATGATCCGGAAAAATATGAGGCATTCAGGGAAAAGTATCTGCAGGAGCTGGATCATAATCCGGGAAAGGAGGATTTCCTTTCCCTGGTGAAAAGCCATCTGAAGGAGGGGAGAGTGACTCTTCTCTATGGAGCCAGGGACAGGGAACACAACCAGGCAGTGGTACTGCAGCATTTTCTGGAAAAGGCCCTTTCGTAAAATACAGGATGAGGAGACACCATGGAATTAAGGGTTATGAAGTACTTCCTGGCAGTGGCGGAGGAAGGAAATATTACAAAGGCCGCAGACCGGCTGCATCTGACCCAGCCCACCCTTTCCCGGCAGCTGCGGGAGCTGGAGGAGGAGATCGGAGCGCCCCTTTTTGTACGGGGGAAGAGAAGGATTGCACTGACCGAGGCGGGCGTTCTTTTTAAAGCCAGGGCTGAAGAAATCATGTCGCTGGAAAAACGGACGGTCTATGAGTTTTCCCATCTGGGGGAAACCATAGCCGGCGATGTGTATGTGGGAAGCGGCGAAACGGAAGCGGTGAGTGATGTCATATCGGCTCTGGCGCCGGTACTTCAGCAGTACAGGGATATCCATCTGCATCTTTTAAGTGGAAACGGTGAACAGTCACTGGATTATCTGGAAAGGGGACTCCTGGATTTTGCCCTTCTCTGCCGCAGTCAGCCTCCGGAAGATTATAACTATATCCGGCTGCCTCATCGGGATACATGGGGCCTGATTATGAGAAAAGATAATCCGCTGGCAGCCAAACCGGGCATCCGGGCAGTGGATCTCAAGAAGGAACCGCTGATTGTGTCAGCCCAGCTTACCTCTCGAAATGAGATCCAGCGGTGGATGGGGGATTACAGCGCCCTCACCGTGGCAGCTACTTACAATCTGGCTTATAATGCGGCGTTTCTTGTGGAGCAGGGGCTGGGAAGCATGATCACTTTTGAAGGGCTCGTCCCCTGTGGTACCGATTTCCGTCAGAACCTTGTATTCCGTCCCTTTATTCCCGCTTTATTCAGTGGTAACTTCATCATATGGAAAAAAGGACGCCTTCTTTCCAAAGCAGCGGAATTGCTGAAAGAGAGGATGGAGAACTGCTTTTCATAATGCTTTATGGGCATGTTCAACTGAAATAAACAGGCATTAGCTATTGAAATACCTCCTGCTTATAATGAAATCGTAGAAAATCTATGGATTTCATGATAAGGCAGGAGGTATTTTTGTGGGTAAAAAGGTAATCATTATAGCACGAGCCACAGAAAAAGTCAGCAATCACCGAAGCGGTCAGCCTTGCGAAGCGGGAAATTATGGCATTTGACCACATTCCTGACCACTAATAGGCCAATTAATACCCCCAATGGGGGTATTTTTTATTTGCCATAGACAGGCCCGCCGGAGGGACCGCCGCAGGAAGCCGGGGGTCTAAGTACATGGACCGGAGCCCGCCGGGCCCGCATAGGCCAATATGGAGCATGGCAACAGGACCCCTGGTCCCCATTTCCAGCCACCGGGCCACCGGAGGACCGCACGCAGCACACGAGCCGGAGCCATGGAGTGTATAACAAAAGTAGGACAAAAGTTGGTATTTTTTCATTGAAAAAGTTAGAATCCTAAACGGTGCGGAAATAAGCAAAAAGCCCACTCCTGCCCCTCATGTATACCCATAGAAAAGATTTATACCCAATGAATAACATCAGGTATTATCTAGTAAATACGGCCACTCCCCAAAAGAAAGAGCCCCATATATCCAATTATTTCCATAGGAAATATATTTATTATTTTCACAATCATTTAAGCGGGAATATACGCCCCATAGAATAAAGATTCACATAGTCCCCATTTACGACCATTTATAAAAAATTCTACGGTATTCTACGGTATTTTGACCCCAAACGGGCCGCAGTAATGAATAATTACCAGTATATCTATACAAGTTGACCCCAAAGGGCAGGAGCCCATAAAATACAGGTATACGGACCGGGCCGCATAAAGGATTATAACAAACAGTATCAGCGGGAGAGACCCCACAGAAAGGACAGGAGAACATGGAAAACAAAAAAGACGAAGTAAGGCTTTTGGATATTAATGAATTTATGAGATACACTGGGCTGGGCAGGAATAGTGCCCTTGCATTTGCCAAAAAGTACAATCTGGCCCTCCGCCCCTACGGCCGCCGGGTATTGTATGACCGGGTAAAAATTGACAAGGTCCTCGACCACATGGCCAATCATGAACAAGAGGAAGCCTGATTATATGACACAAAGAACCCTGCACCATGATTTTATAGGAAGCGGGAGCCGAAAATGAGTAAAAGAGCAGACTGGATAAAATTATATAGGAAATTCATAGAAGACCCAATTTACCGCAATTCCACCGCCCCGCAGGTAAAGGTTCTATTAGCCGTAATGTGCTCGGCGGTATGGAAAGAAAGGGAATGGGACATTAGAGGCCAAAAAATAACCCTCAGGCCGGGACAGGCTTTTATGACCCAGCGGCGGCTGGCCGATATTTGCGGCAAAGACGTAACAAGGGACGTTGTGAGAAAATCGATAGCAAGATTTGAAAAAATGGGGTTTTGGACCCCAAAACAGACCCCGCAGGGTACCCTCTTTACTATCAATAATTGGGGGAAATACCAGCAAGACGATTATACAGAGCCCCCGCAACAGACCCCAGCGAGACCCCAGCGAGCCCCCAGCTAGACCCCTTAAATAAAGAAGGTAAGAAGGTAAGAAAGAAAGAAGGTAAGAAAAATACATATAGTCCACTTCCGGCATTTAGGAAATTTGCAGGAGAGAACCAGCCCCTTCTGGACGCATTGACAGGGTGGAACGATATGCGGGAACAGGTACTAAAAAAGCCATTAACCGAAAGGGCCGTATCATTGGCCATAAAGAAATTGCGGGACCTTTCCGGCGGGGACAAAAACACCATGATAGATATTTTGGACCAATCCACCATGAAGAACTGGGTGGGATTATTCCCCCTGAAGGGCAACCGGACAAAAGATACAAAGCAGGAAACTAAACCGGACCGGTTGAAGCTATGGGAAGAAACCGCAAAGAAAGGAGCATGGAGCTAATGGACATAAAGAGCATGAAAGCAATTCAGGATTTTAAAGCCGCCGGAATAGCAGCTGCAAATAATGGGGATTTTATGGGGGAACAGTACCACGAACCGCTTCACTCAGTATCAATTGATGAATTAATAAATGCGGGAATCCCCAAAAGATACCGGGGAGCGTCATTTGATAAATTTCTATTTACCAAGGTCCCGGAGCAAGTACGCCCCGCCTATAGAGTAGCTGAAGAATACGCCCATAATTTTGAATTTTACCGAGAACAGGGAACCGGGTTAATATTGGAAGGGCCGCCCGGAGGAATGAAAACCACGCTGGCTTGTTGCATAGCCCGCAGCGTAATAGAGCGATATGAAAGAGGAACCCATGGAAGGCCCCCAGTTTATTTTATTTCCATGCCGGAGCTATTCGACAGACTTCTGAGCAGAGGAAGCAAGGAAGGAAGAACCGAGCAGGACGATTTTTATACACGGGTACAGGAGACACGGCTCCTGGTGCTAGATGATTTTGGAGAAGAATACCCCGCCGGGTGGATATTAAACAAAGTAAATTTTATAATTTCCCACCGCTATGATGAAATGCTCCCCACTATCATTACAACCAATCTCCTCCCCCAAGAAATGAAGGGCAGGTATGCGGGTAGACTAATCGACCGCCTCCGGAGCACATACAAGGTTGTAATAATTGGCGGAGAAAGCCTAAGACCCACGCAAGAGTAAAACTACAGAAAGGGACCAGCCCGGTCCCTTTCCCTCTTGCCTATCCCCCATTTGATAGAATGAAATCGGAGAAGAAATTTATATATATTCATTTTCCGGCGGCATATACCGCCGCATCTAAAATTTAAACGGGCAAAAAGGGGATAAGTATGCAGGAATCTGAAATTTTAGAAAAGGTCCTGGTCCTAAGGAAACGGGCAGAGATGGAGAAGGGAGAGCTCACCCAGCTAGCAGCGGAAATAGAAGGGATAAAGGAAGCCGCCCGGAGCATGGAAAAAGCCGGGATAAGCACACCGGGAGCCATGGCAGAAATGGAGCGAGCCATAAAGGCAGGACAGGAACAAGCCGCAAGGGCAGCGGCCGCCCTAAAAGAGTACGAAAACACGAAAGCGGCCGCCCTTGCCATTATTGCGGCCATTAATGACCCCCTCGCCGCAGAAGTAGTCCGGCGGCGGTATATCCTCGGCCAATCATGGCAGGAGATACAAGCGGCGACCAATTACGGCATGACCCGCTTATTCACGGCCCGCAGAAAGGCCCTGAAAGAGATGGAATAAAGGAAAACCCCGGCGGGAGCAGACCGCCGGGGAAGCGTTCACCGGAAGCGTAATTTTATGGCAAGATTAGCACCGGGAACAATTAAATTATACCGCCGGAGGGCCAAAAAGTCACTCATAACGGTATCACCGATATTTGCAGAGAGTAACGGCGAAAGCCCAATATTTCTCGGTAAAATTGCGACCGCCGCCGGAGCGATTCACGTAATAAACGACTGCGTAAACCGCTTTACAAGGTCAATATACGGGTATATAATTGAATTATGGCAATACAAATATATTGATTCAAGAAAGGAAGCGTTCACCATGGAAACAAGAGCAGCAAGAAATTTCCAAAAGACCCCGCCCAGCGTAAAGGCCGCCATTTTATCGGTCAATATCCCGCCGGAGTATGAATTTACCAGCAAGGGCAAGCAGAGCATAGAGAAGCAGGTCCTGCAGCTGGCCGAAGAATACGCCCCGCACGGCTATAGAAACTATATTATGGCTATAGCCTATGTAGCCTATAAATACGGTTTTTCCAATGGCCACCAGTCCACCATAGACGGGACCTTCGAAAAATGGGAAAAATTCATGGAGGAAGCCGGGGAAGAATAAGTCGGTAGCAGAAAGGAGCGTTCATTATGAAAGGAAGAGAGCAAGAGCTTTTTAAAAAATCATTAAAGGCCCCAGCAAGAGCTGAAGCCGCCATATTATCGGTCCATGTGCCGCCCCTGTATGAATTTACCGCAAACGGTAAGGAAAGCATAGAGCAGCAGATTTTGAGGTATGTAGAGAAATCCACCGGGCACGAAGCAGGAGCCGAAGATTTAGCAGCTATAGCCTATGTAGCCTATAAATGCGGCTTTGCCAATGGCCACAAATCCACAGTAGACGGGAGCTTTGCCGCATATCAAGAATTTGTAAGATTAGCGATTGAGGAACCCGGAGAAGAATAGCCCGCAAGCAGAAAGGAGCATCCAATTATGGCATTGTACATGGGAAAGAATGGCCTCACTGAAGAAAAGCCGGAAAGCTGGAAAAAGGTAGAGGAAGAAAGCCGCCCTGAAGTAGAAGCAATCCGGCAGAAATACCGCCCTTTCCGGCGGGACCCGTACGACAGTACAAAAGCATATGACGAGGCCCGCACCTATGACAATTTGTACAAGATTCTCCGGGCAGCAAACCCGCCTAGAGAATACCAGCCCTCCCTCACGGAGGCCCATTTGATACCGGAAATTGCAGGAGGGCCGCAGGATATTTGCGGAATCATCCTTCTGGCCTTCCGGTATGGCTATGTAATGGGCCACCGGGCCACCATAGCGGGGAAATATACGGAGCGGGAGGTGATAGCAGAAGATGGAGCCGAAAAAGAAACCGGGCCGACCTCCGAAACCTAAGGAGGAAAAGCTGATAAATGCCACCATACGCATGACCCCTCAAGAGCAGGAGAGGTTAGACCGATACGCCCGCCGGAAAGGGTGGACAAGGTCAAGAGCGGTGCGGGCATTTATCGACCTCATAACCACAGAGGACTAAGGAAAGGAAGCGTAATTTTATGGCAAGATTAACGGCAGGAACACGGAGAAGGGTAGACGGCCGCTTCGAGCGGCGATTTACCTATCAAGGGAAAAGGTATTGCGTATACGGAGCCACTGACGAAACCGTGGTGGCTAAGGAGAAGGAAAAGCGGGCCGAGCTGGAAGCAGGGATATACCACGCCAATGACCGTCTGACCTTCGGCCAGTATTTCAAAGAATGGATAAGCAGGAAGGAAACCACAGACAAGCCCGCAACCATTAACGCCTACATGATGGTATATAAAAGACATATCGAGCCGGAGCTGGGCCGCCGCCCTATCAAGAAAATCGAACGCCGCCAGCTAATCACCATGCTGGGCAAGATTTACAGAAACCGCAGTGCCTACATGGCAAATTGGACCAAGGGTATTATTTTTTCCGTATTGAAAGCGGCGGCCGCCGATGAGGTAATAGTAAGGAACGTAGCCGAAAATATCCCAAGATTCAAAGAGCAGAGCACGAAGCCAGCACGGGAAACCATACACCGGGAGCTGACGGAGGAAGAAACAGAATCATTTTTCAGGTATTCCAGAGGTTCCCTATATGACCCTATTTTCAGATTCATGCTGGCCACCGGAGCAAGGGCAGGGGAAGCCGCCGGGCTGCAATGGTGCGATATTGACCGGAAAAGAAATATCATTCACATACGCCGTACCATGACAATGACCGCAGAGGGCCGCCTCATTACAGGAACCAGCACAAAGACCCCAAAGGGCCGCCGGGATATTCCCATGAATAAGACCATACAGGCCATTATAGAAAAACAATGGGACCTGTACACCGCCCGGAGTAATGTAGTAGACCTGACCGCCCCGGTATTTCCCGGAGAACATGGAAACCATATGCGGCCCTCATCATTGAATTTTGGAATCAAAAGAGTATTGGCAAAGATGAAGAAAGCCGGGGAAGCAATAGCCCCATTCACCTCCCACGCATTTAGGGACACCTTCGCCAGCCGGGCCGCCCGGTCCGGTATGGCACCCAACGTATTAAAAGAGCTCCTCGGCCATAGCAGCTATAAGATGACCATGGATATATACGTTCATATTAACGAAGCGGACAAGGCCGCAGCCATGGCCCGCATGGCCGCCAGCGTTTAACCGGAACGCAGAAACCACAACCGCAGAAACCCCGGAAAGGAAAAAGAGAAAGCCGCCGGAGGGAGTACAACAGACCCCCGCCCGGCGGCTTTTACGACCACATTTTTGACCACTTTTCTGACCACATTTCCCCATTTTGACCACAATTAGACCACACGGGAAAAATTGGACCGGGAAAACAGAAAAGATATAATTTTATCCGATAATATCGAGCCCTGTAAAGATTTACCAATATCACCAATCATCACAGAAATCACAGATAATATAAAGGTAATCATTATATCATCCAGTCTGCGAAGGAACAGCAATTCAGAAAGGCTGGCAGCTGCTTTTGCACAGGGAGCAGAAAAGGCAGGAAATGAAACGGAATTGATTTCCCTGGCAGGCAGGAAGCTGGGATTCTGCACCGGATGTCTGTCCTGCCAGAAAACATTTCGCTGTTACCAGAAGGATGACGGGGCGGTTCTCTGCGAAAAAATAGGGAATGCCGATGTGGTGGTATTTGCTACGCCCATCTATTACTACGGAATCAGCGGACAGCTGAAGACTCTGCTGGATCGGTGCAATCCCCTGTTTCCTCAGGAATACCATTTCCGGGATGTATACCTTCTGATGGCTGCAGCTGATGACAATCCCCATACACCGGAAAGAGCCATTTCCGGATTGACCGGCTGGATTGACTGTTTCCCCAAGTCCCGCCTGGCAGGTGTGGTATTTGCCGGTGGCGTGACGGAGGCAGGAGATATTGAAAATCATAAAGAGCTTCATGAAGCCTTCGTAGCTGGCATGCATGTGCAATAAATCAAGGGAGAAAACAGAATGAAAAATGTAAAGAAAATAAAATGGATGATTCTTGCCCTGGCCGGTCTTGCTCTGGCAGGCTCTGTGATGACGGCGGAGGCTGCTGATGTGAGCAGCCAGGGAGAAAAGGGAAACGGAGTGCGCCGGATTTCTACGACTCCCTGGCAGGGAGAGGAACCGCTGAAGCTCACTGATACCTGGGACAAAACTTTTCCCAAGAGTGACAAGGTAGATCACAGCAAGGTCACCTTTCACAACCGCTATGGCATAACTCTGGCGGCGGACCTGTACAAGCCGAAAAACAGAAAAGGAAAAATGGCGGCCCTGGCTGTGGCAGGCCCCTTCGGTGCCGTCAAGGAACAGGCGGCAGGTCTCTATGCCCAGAAGCTGGCGGAAATGGGTTTTCTGACCATAGCCTTTGACCCATCCTTTATCGGAGAAAGCGGCGGCAGAATCAGAAATGTGGCCAGTCCGGACATCAATACGGAAGATTTCTCGGCAGCTGTGGATTATCTTACCAGCCGCGACGATGTGAATCCGGATAAAATCGGTATTGCAGGCATCTGCGGCTGGGGCGGCATGGCATTGAATGCCGCGGCTATGGATACAAGAATCAAAGCCACCGTTACATCCACCATGTATGATATGAGCCGGGTGATTGCCAATGGCTATTTTGACTATGAAAAGGACCAGAGTCTTTTAAAGAAGGAAAGGATGGAAAGACGGAAGGCTCTCAATGAAGAGAGAACCATGGATTATAGAAATGGAAACTACAAGAGAGACGGCGGTGTGGTAGATCCTCTTCCGGCAGATGCGCCTCAGTTTGTGAAGGATTACTATGACTATTACAAAACAAAGAGAGGCTATCATCCCCGGTCTCCTAACTCCAATGATGGATGGAACCTGACCAGTGCCCTGTCCTTCATGAATATGCCTCTTCTGACCTATGCGGATGAAATCGAAAGCCCTGTCCTCATGATTCATGGTGAAAAAGCTCATTCCCGTTATTTTTCGGAAGATGCGTTCAAGAAACTGAAAGGAAACAACAAGGAACTCCTTATCGTTCCCGGGGCCAGCCACACAGACCTCTATGACAACATGGACAAGATTCCCTTCGACAAAATCGCCGCCTTCTTCCACAAGTATCTGGGGTGATGAAAAGGGCAGAGAAATCAGGGAGAGGGGCTGTGAAGAAAGAATTTACCTTTTTTCACAGCCCCTGTTTCCATCTGTTACAGGCTGCAAAGCCCGGCACTTCCCGGAGCGGTCAATTCCGGGATTTCCTTTTTCTTCCTGCTTTGAAGCCCCGGTGCTTCCTGTGGTAAAATAACAGACATATGATTTCTATTTTTATGACAGGAGACACACATGGAAGCACTGAAAACGGTAACCATCAGCAAACGGGCGGAACTGGCGGCCAGGGGAGGGCATCCCTGGATTTACGGTTCTGAAATCAAAGACATGGATGAAGGCATAGCGCCAGGAGACATGGTGAAGGTCCTTTCTTCCAAAGGGAAATTTGTGGGGACCGGGTTTTACAATCCTCATTCCAAAATTACCATCCGAATCTTCTCCACCAATGCCAATGACCGGTTCGATGATGCTTTCTGGAAAAGGCGGGCTGCCTATGCCGTCGATTACCGTCTCCAGGTAATGAGGAAGGAAGATTATGACTGCTGCCGTTTGGTGTTTGGCGAAGCAGATCAGCTGCCGGGCATGACGGTGGACCGTTTCGGTGATGTGCTGTCGGTGCAGGTGCTGTCCCTGGGCATGGAAAAAAGAAAACACCTTTTCCTTGACGGCCTCATCGAAGTGCTTCGGGAAAGAAATCTTCCCGTATCCTGCATTTATGAAAGAAATGATGTGAAAATCAGGGAACTGGAAGGCATGGAGCAGTACAAGGGATTTTACCATTCCCCTCTTCTTGCTCCGGAAGAGGAAAAGACCCTGGTAGACATTGTAGAAAACGGCATCCGCTATACGGTGGATGTGGAGAATGGGCAGAAAACCGGTTTCTTCCTTGACCAGAAATTCAACCGCCTGGCGGCAGCTTCCATTGCCCGGGGACGCCATGTGCTGGACTGCTTTACCCATACCGGCGCTTTTGCGCTGAATGCGGCCAAAGGCGGAGCCGCTTCGGTGACGGCTCTGGATATTTCAGAGGAAGCGGTGCATATGGCTGCCCATAACGGCATCATCAACGGTCTTCCTATCCAGACTGTCAGGGCGGACGTATTTGACTTCCTTACGGAGCTGGACCGCACAAAGAATCATGAATATGATTACATCATCCTGGATCCGCCAGCCTTCACGAAATCCGGCAGGACCGTGCACGAAGCCTTCCGGGGTTACAAGGAAATCAACTACAGGGCCATGAAAATCCTTCCCCGGGGCGGATACCTGGCCACCTGTTCCTGCTCCCATTTCATGGGAGAAGAACTTTTTGTGAAAATGGTGAAGGAAGCAGCCCGGGACGCCGGAGTCACCTTAAGGCAGATTGAATTCCGCCAGCAGGCACCGGACCATCCCATTCTCATGACGGTGCCGGAAACCTATTACCTGAAATTCTTCCTGTTCCAGATCATCTGACCACAGGAAAATTACGTATTTATATGCTGCGCAAAAGGACGCTGAAGAAATGACTGTCATTTCTTCAGCGTCCTTTTGCTTGCACCTTTCAGCGGGCTCTTTCCTGCAGATAGTCCCTGAGGTTCAGAATTTTTACGGCGGTCCAGCTGCCGTTCACATCCTTTTCCATAAGCACCTGCCAGGTAAAGTCTTTGTCCAGTTTTTTATCATGAACCTTCACATACACCAGGGCTTTGCCATTTTCTTCCTTTACGTCCAGAATATCAGTGAGGGAAAGGGCAGCGGAGCCCAGGGAGGCAGACATGATTTTCCCTGCTTTGCCGGAAGATTCCTTGCCATTTCCTTCCGTAAAGCGGATTTCCGTCTGGCGTATCATTTCATCGACGGCCTGTTTTTTCAGCATTTTCAGAAGGGAAGCAGCCAGCTCATGGTCTACCCTGCCATCGGAAGCCAGGTAGGCGGCGGTGTCATCTACGGCAGAGCCATAGACCCTATCCATGTCCACCCGCTCCTTGAAAAGCTGCAGGTCCTTTTTCTTCAGGGCCTGCTGGATTTCCCCTGCTGCATAGGCCGGAGTTCTGGACCAGTAGAAAACGTACCAGCCTCCGGCGGCACAGAGGATGAGGGCCAGGACCAGGACAGCTTTTTTTACGATGGTGTTGTTCATAGATTTCCTCCTTTTTCTTTATTATATCGAAAGTGAGGAAAAAGAAACAGGGCTTCCCCCTGAAGGGGAAGTCCTGTGAGGAAAGAGGCTATTTTCCTGTATCGAAGAGGGCCTTCTGCTGGGTAAATTCGAGCATGCCGTAAATGCCGCCTTCCCGGCCGATGCCGCTTTCCTTGTAGCCGCCGAAGGGAGCTGCCGTATCACGGGGGCTGGCATTGATGTATACATTGCCTGCCTGGATTCTATGGGCCATGGCGATGGCTTTGTCCTTGGGACCGTACACACCGGCGTTGAGGCCGTAGCGTACATCATTGGCAATGGAGATGGCATCGTTCTCATCCCGGTAGGTCATGACGCAGAGCACGGGCCCGAAGATTTCATCCTGGGCGATGGTCATATCATTTTTCACATCGGTGAAGATGGTGGGCTTTATGTAGTAGCCCTTATCCGGAGAGTCCGGAAGTCCGCCCAGAAGGAGGCGGGCTCCTTCATCCATGCCCTTTCTGATATATTCGGAAATCTTTTTGTACTGCTGCAGGGAGGACACAGGGCCCAGCTTTACTTCATGGTTTTCGGGACTGCCGACTGTATATTCTTTGGCGATTTCTGTCAGCTGTTTTTCTATGGTTTCCTTCTCTTCTGCCGGAATGAGGAGGCGGGAGAAGGCAGTGCAGGTCTGCCCGGAATTCAGGAAGATGCTGTTGAAGCACAGGTGGATAGGTTCGGTGTAGTCATGATCTTTGGCAGGAAGAATTACATAGGGGGATTTACCGCCCAGTTCCAGACTGATATGTTTCACTGACTCCAGGGCCTTCTTGCCTACCGTTACGCCGCCGGAGGTGGAGCCGGTGAAGGAAATCATATCCACCAGGGGATGGGAGGAAAGGGCATTGCCCACTTCACCGCCCCGGCCGGTAACCAGGTTGAATACGCCTTTCGGGAAGCCGGCCTTTTCAAAGGCTTCTGCCAGGTAATAGGAAGAAAGGGGCGTATGCTGGCTTGGCTTTAAAATCACCGTATTTCCCATGAGCAGGGCCGGTACGATTTTCTGGATGACCTGCCCCAGGGGATAGTTCCAAGGCGTAATGCAGCCGATAACGCCCACCGGTTCCCGGTAGGTGGTGGAATAGGCCATCTTTTCCACCAGAGGAACCTTTGGCGCCAGGTCTATGTAGGAACGGGTGCGCACGTATTGGTATTCTACCTGGGATGATTTGGTAAAGCTGTAGGGAGAGCCCAGCTCTTTGATGGTGATGTCAATGAGGTCATTTTCCTGGCTTTTGAAAATGGCAAGGAATTTTTCCATCAGATTGATTCTCTCTGTCAGCGGAAGGGCGGCCCAGGCCGGAAGGGCCTTATGAGCTGCCCTGGCTGCTTTGTCCACATCTATTTCATTTCCGGCGGGCACCCGGGCAAAAATCTGCCGGGTGGCGGGATTCTCTACTTCGATAAACCGACCTGACGCACCGGCAGTCCACTGGCCGTCAATGTAAAGCTTTTCAAAATCCACTGGTAAAAACCTCCTTTGTACAAAAATGAAAAAGGGAATAGCAGATGACTTCTATTCCCCTCTTCGGTTTGATGAAATTGCAAAGGCCTGTGCCTTTTCTTTATTATAGCCATTTTATTTGCAGGATACAATGAGAGGGTAAGTACAGAAAATCTATCCATCCATGGTATAATGAAGTTGAATCTATTGCTAATAGGTTAATATAAAATTAATGAAAATATAATAAGGAGGTTTGAATGGGTTTACTGGATGAAACATTGAACCAGATTCAGCCATTGGATGAAGAGGCCATGGAAAAGGCAGCATCCCGGTGGAAGAATCTGTACACAGGCATGGGGGACTTGGGAAAAATGGAAACCATGGTGACCCAGTTTGCCGGCGTGACAGGGGAGGCCATGCCGGCTATCCCGAAGTGCTGCACTGTCATTGCCTGCAGCGATCACGGCGTTTATGCAGAAGGGGTTTCCGCCTATCCTCAGTCTACTACTGTAGGCATGACAAAGGCCTACGTGGAAACGAAGGGGGCTGCGGCCAATGCCATGGCCTATTATGCCCGCTCTGACATGGTGGTGGTAGACATGGGAATTAATGCTGACATGAGCGGCGTGCCGAACCTCCTGGACCGGAAAATCGCCTGGGGTACGAAAAATATTGCCCAAGGGCCGGCCATGACCCGCTCGGAGGCGATCCGCTCCATTGAAACGGGCATCGAGATTGCAGACGAAAAGGCCAGGGAGGGGTACCGGGTATTTACCATCGGTGAAATGGGAATTTCCAATACCACTTCCTCTGCCTGTATTCTGGGTGCTTTCAACCATTGGAATGCCATCGAAGTCACCGGCCGGGGCACCAATATTTCCGATGAACGGCTTCGCCATAAAATCGATGTGGTGCAGAGGGCAATGGATGTGAACCATCCTGATCCCAATGACGGCCTGGACGTACTTTCCAAGGTGGGCGGTTTTGAATACGGCTGCATGACCGGCGTCATCCTAGGGGCCGCTGCCAATCATGCCCTCACCATCATTGATGGCTTCAACACTACCGCCAGTGCGTTCATTGCCAAAGCTTTGTGCCCGGAAGTGGTCCATTACCTTATGGCGTCTCATCTGTCCCTGGAACAGGCCCATAAGAAATCGCTGGCTGCCTTGGGACTGACGGAATACATTGACCTGGACTTCCGCCTGGGTGAAGCCATTGGTGCCGGCATTCAGACAAGAATGCTGGACTATGCCCTTTTCGTATATCGGGAATGCGCGGCTAAAGATGAGGAGGTGAAAGCATGAGTTCCATTCCGAAGTTAAATGAAGATGTGATGAAAGCCTGCCAGCTTTACGTGGATAATCTGATTAAACCGATCCATTCTCTGGGAAAGCTGGAGGAAATGGCAGTCCGCATCGCCGGTATTACAGGCATTGTCAAGCCTTCCTATCTCAGCAAGGCCCTGGTTATTTTCGGCGGCGATACGGCAGTGGACGGAGAAAATAAAACAAAAGGCCAGCTCTCTCATGATGAAATGAAGCTGGTGGCCCGGGGATACGGGCCGGTCAATGTTATTGCCCGGCAGCTGGAGTCGCCGGTATACCTCATTGACGCCGGTCTTGAAAAGGATACCTCCGATATAGAAGGGGTGCTTACAAAGAAAATGATTCATGGCACCCATCACGGCAGGCCTGCCATGGATGATGAGGTAGTGGAAAATGCCATTTCCCTCGGCATGTCTGTGGCCAAAACCCTCGCTGCCCAGGGCGTGGAAGCGGCAGGGATAGGAAACATAGGGGAAAGGTCCCTTCTCTCCGCCCTGGCAGTGACGGCATCCATTATGAAGGAGGACCTGATGAAAGTTTCTCAGGGAAGCAGCTTCCAGCTCTCTTTGTCCGGTGTCGGGGATTTTGCCAAAGACCCGGTGGGCAATCTGGCGGAAGTGGGTTCTGCGGAAATTGCAGCTCTCTTTGGCTTCGTGGTGGAAGCGGCCAGAAAAGGCATGATCGTAGTCTTTGATAATGCAGTGACCGGAGCGGCCGTACTGGCGGCAGTGACGGTGTATCCGGAAATCAGAAACTTCATTTTCCCTTCAGTCTATTATGAAGAACCCATTCATAAAATGCAGATGCAGAAACTCAAAATGAATGCGTTCCTCCATTATGATTTCACAGAAGCTGAAGGATTCGGATCAGCCCTGGGCCTTTCCCTTCTGGATGCGGCCATTGACATGCTGAACCAGATGAAAACCTTTGGCACCGCCGACGTGGATGTGGCCATCGACGGCGCAGGAAGCGGGAGGCAGAGAAAGGAGATTAAATAATGAAAGCCCTTTTTATCAGATGCTACGGAAAACTGACGGCAGATATGATGATTGGCGGCCTCATCGACATGGGGGTGCCGCCGGTGTACCTGAAATCAAAGCTGAAGGATGCAGGCCTTCCGGACAATTTCATTGAAAAGCCCAATCCGAAAGCTCAGATTTCTGCTCATTATTTTCATATCCCGCCCTATGGGGACAAGCCCCTTCTTTTAAAGCAGGCAGACCTTTTCAGAATCTGGAAGGACATCTGCAGCAAAGGAGCGCCGGAGTGGGAGGAAACGGGATGGAAGGTATTCTCCGCCTTAACCGCCGGCGTATCTCATGCCATTGATGAAATCCCCGCAGATGTGGTGGACCTCAGGCGGGCAGGCGTATCGGAAGAGAACCTGATTTCCCTCTACCTCTTCCTGGCATGTCTGGACTATCTGGAAGTGGAAACTCTCTTTACCTGTCCCTTTACCATTTCCAAAGGGAAAACGGAGAAAGGAAAGTCATCGGCTGCTATTTTGACCGATGCCGTTTCCACAGTGGGGAAAGAAGTGCCTGCCGAGAATGTGGATCCTTTCGCGGCAGCCATGCTGGAAGGCCTTTCGGCTGCCTTCATGCCCATGGATGGCAGGTTCCTTACGGACCGCACTGCCTATGGCAGCTCCAGCGCTGAAAAACCGACAGGCGACAATACCCTGGCGGAATATCTGGGATATTTCACGGACCGGGGAGAGTCTGTTTTCAGCAGGCACATGAAGGTCTTTGGCATGAGTGCAGGATTGGATTTATAGGGCTTCTGACTGACCGCACCGGCATCTCCCATGGATGCCGGTGTATTTTTATGCTTTTTTTAAATAATTTGTAAAAAGGGGCTTGCCAAAAGAAGAAAAATGAGCTATAATCATTTTCGTCGCACGGCGGAAGTCCAAAGACAGGAAATGAGATCTTGACTGATTCAAAACTTCCTGTTGACAGAAATGTCACAATGTGATAAAGTATAGGACGTGACGTTGAGGGTCAAATCACCGAGAAATAAAATTTCAAGAAGTGACTTGACAAGCGACGAAAGCAATGATAAAATAACATCGTTGCTAACAAATGCGGAAGTAGCTCAGTGGTAGAGCACAACCTTGCCAAGGTTGGGGTCGCGGGTTCGAGTCCCGTTTTCCGCTCCATATGGCGGCATAGCCAAGCGGTAAGGCAGAGGTCTGCAAAACCTTTATCCCCAGTTCGATTCTGGGTGCCGCCTCCATATTTTAACTATTATAATCTTCATATATACCTGCCGGGGTGGCGGAACTGGCAGACGCAAGGGACTTAAAATCCCTCGAATCGTGAGATTCGTACCGGTTCGATTCCGGTCCTCGGCACCACATGATGATTCAGCTGGAACTATAGGTTCCGGCTTTTTTAGTGTCTGGAGATGGGAGAAAAGTAGGAAAGACAGCCGGATGCTTTGCCTGCCGCTTCCCTGAATCTGAATCTTTTGAACTTTTTTCCTCCTATGGTATAATACATACATGCTGGGGGAGTCAGCAGACTGAGAGGATGAAATCCGACCCTTTGAACTTGATGCGGTTTATACCGACGTAAGGAAGCAGGAAATCTGTTTGTTCAAAGCCCGCTATGGCGGGCTTTTTTTCATGGGAGGAATCATGACACAGCTGGAAGCGGCAAGACAGGGAATCATAACGAAGGAAATGGAAACGGCAGCCCGGGATGAAGGGGTGCCGGCAGAATATATCCGGCAGGGAGTGGCAGAAGGAACCATTGTCATTCCTGCCAATATATACCACAAATCTCTTCATCCCTATGCCATCGGCAAGGGACTTCGCACAAAGATGAATGTGAATCTGGGCATTTCGGAAGATGTGTGCAATTATGAAACGGAGCAGGCAAAGGCGAAGCTGGCCTGGGAAATGAAGGCGGAAGCCATTATGGACCTGTCCTGCTACGGAGAAACGGCACCTTTCCGGGAATGGCTGGTGAAGAACAGCCCTGCCGCCATTGGCACGGTTCCTATGTATGATGTAAAGGGCGTGCTCCACAAGGGGCTGAAGGACATGACTGCTGATGATTTATTTTCCGTGGTGGAACGGCATGCCAAAGACGGCGTGGATTTCATGACCATCCATGCAGGACTGAATCGGGAGACTGCAAAGCACATTATGCGGAACAAGCGGATTACCAATCTGGTTTCCCGGGGTGGTTCCATCCTTTTTGCCTGGATGTACATGCACGGGAAGGAAAATCCTTTCTATGAACAGTTTGACCGGCTTCTGGAGCTTCTGCGGAAATACGATGTAACCCTGTCTTTAGGAGACGGCTGCCGCAGCGGCAGCGGCCATGATTCCACCGATGCCATCCAGATTTCCGAACTGATTAACCTGGGTGAACTGGTGCTCCGTGCCCGCAGGGCTGGTGTGCAGGTCATGGTGGAAGGCCCGGGGCACATGCCTATTTCTGATGTGCGCATGAATGTGGAAGTGGCCAAGAAACTGACCCATGGGGCGCCGCTCTATGTGCTGGGGCCCATTGTTACCGATGTGGCACCGGGCTATGACCACATTACCGCTGCCATTGGCGGGGCTCTTTCTGCATCCTGCGGCGCTGATTTCCTCTGCTATGTGACTCCGGCAGAACATCTCCGTCTTCCTGATGTGGACGATGTGCATGAAGGCATTGTGGCTTCCAAAATCGCCTGCCATGCCGCTGACCTGGCAAAGGGGGTCAAGGGTGCTGCCCTGTGGGATGAAAAAATGTCCTGGGCCAGAAGAAAGGTGGACTTCAAAGAAATGATTCCGCTGGCCATCGATCCTGCCAAGGCCAGAAGGTACCGGGAAAGCAGCAAACCGGAAGATGAATTTACCTGTACCATGTGCGGTTCCATGTGCCCCATGAAGACACTGGATGAAATCCTGAATAATCGGAATCCGGAAGATGATCCTTTCGAGAAAAAATAAAAAAGCCCCGCCTTCCATTGGATAGGCGTCCATATAAAAAGGGGTGTTCCTTAAAAGGAGCCCCTTTTTTGTATCGAATGGACCAGGATACTGATGGGCTGCTGGAGCCTGCTTTGATAAGACTTTTATGTACCGCCTCCTGGGATTCCCTGCCTGCAGTCTCCTTTCTTCCGTTTGAATCCTTTCTGCTCCTTTTGACCATGATATAATAAAGAAAAGGAAAAATTTCATGCGAAGGAGGCAGGGCCATGTTTATATCCCATATGCTGGTCGAAAATTACCGTACCTTCCGTCATGTGGAGCTTCACTTTGACAGCCGGGTAAATTATATTGTGGGGGATAATAATATCGGGAAAAGTAATTTCCTGACACTTCTGAAATTCATTACCCACGGGTACGGTTTCAAAGAAAATGATTTTCTGGAGCCCGATAAGCCCATCAGGGTACAAATCACCCTGTCATCGGAGGATGATGGGCTGAAGGATACAGCCCATCTGGAGCTTCGACAGCATGTGCGGCAGGTGGTGCCCCGCCTTTATAATCTGGATAATGGAGAAGAGCTGCCTCTGGAGTATACGCGGTGCCTCTTTTATATCGATTTCGCCCTGGATGAAGTACCCAGAAAAATGATTTCCGAGGAAGACATTGCGAAAACCATTTCCATTTTTGAAGGGTACCTTTCCGGCGGGCCCGAGGTGATTGAAGAGGTGGAAAATCTGCTGAACCAGAAGGGCTTCCATCTTTCCCTGCCCAAAGAGGATGCCCGCAAGGCTACCCTGGTTCTGTTCAATGAAATTTTCCGTTCCATTGCCATTGGTACGTCCTATGATTCTACCATGAAGCTCATGATTGCCGTAGGGGTATCGCTTCTCATCAAGATGATTCGGAAAAAGGAAAGCCGGGCTATTTCTTTTGAAAACATGATTGTGACTGACAGCAGAGGGCGCCGTTTCCTTCCGGTGACTGTGAGCATTGATGAACCGGAGCTGCATCTCCATCCTTATCTGCAGCGGGCCATGCTGGCTTTCTGCCGCTCTATCCTGAACAATGAAGAGCCTTTTTTCCTGAAACTGGTGCAGACCATACTGGGCGTGGATGGGCTGAGGGGGCAGCTGTTTGTAGTCACCCATTCTACGGACTCCCTGGTCAACGATTATCGGCAGATTATCCGCATTTACTGGGACGACAGGAAAAAGGTGCAGGCTGCCTGCGGCGCTTCTTTCCACTTTGACAGGGAAATCGAAAAGCACCTGATCATGCATTTCCCCGAAGTGAAGGAAGCTCTTTATTCCAAGTGTACCATCCTGGTGGAAGGAGAGACGGAATACGGCTCCTTTGGCTATTTCGCCAAGACTCTGGGCGTTAATTTCGACTATCACGGCATATGCCTCATCAATGCCCGGGGAGAAAGTTCCATTTCCAAAATTGCCCAGCTGGTACGGCGTTTCCATATACCGGCAGTCTGTCTCTACGACAGGGATGTCATGGGGACAACCCGGCAGTCGCCCTATGTGTTTTTTACTGATTTCATCTGCTATGAAATGGATGTGGTGAAGTCCTGTCTTGCCCATCGGGGACGAAAGGCGCTGGACCAGGTCATCGGTGACATGGAGGACGCCGGCGATGCGGTAAATACGTCCCTCATTAAAAAAGCGGGCGCCAAGCTGGGCTTGCCCAAGGGTTACTATCCTCCGGTGAAACTGAAAAATATCAATCCAAGAAATCGGGAGGCCCTGGAGTTCTACTATTTCGCCTGGCTTTACGGAAATAAAGGGGTCATCATAGGAAGGACTTTGGGAAAGAGTCTGGGAAAAGAACTGATTCCTCCTGCCTTTGCCCGGGTTATCCAGGCGGCAGTCCGCCTCTCCTGTGGAAGCAGCGAAAAATGATGGAAGCTCTATGAGATGGTCAGGCGTCAGAAAGCACTGATTCATTCAGAAAGTTTTCTCATCAGAATTATATGCACTGCTTTGTCATGGGACTTTCTGCATGGCCTGCGGCCCTGTTTCTCCTACTTCCAGCATGGCATTACAAATTAAGGAATAAAGGCAGACCTTGATGGAATCAGTATTTGCTTGAGAAAGGGGAAAAACGGCGGCGAACTCATCGCCATCACTCGGAGAGGCGATACGCCCCATGATTTGCCACCCTTTACATAGTGTGGTATAATCAAACCGTAAGTGTGTGTATAGAGTTTCCTGTAGAGTGAGCTTCGGCTCACTCTTTCTTATATTAAGGATAAGGAGGGCATATGGCGCGCAGGGATGTGGAAGAAGCAGTGGAAAAACTGCTGGAGCCTGGCCTGGAGAGAGAGGGCCTGGAACTTGTGGATGTGGAATATGTGCGGGAGAGAAATTGGATCCTCCGCATTTACATTGACAAGGAAGGCGGCGTGGATTTGAATGACTGTCAGACTGTGAGCGAGAAAGCAGGCACGCTTCTGGATGAGGCGGATTTGATTCCTGACAATTACATGCTGGAGGTTTCTTCGCCCGGCCTTGACCGTGTGCTGAAGAAGGATAAAGATTTTATCCGTTATACCGGTGAGGATGTGGATGTGAAGCTCTTTGCTCCCCTGGAAGGGAAGAAGGGCGTGAAATCATTTACTGCCAAACTGCTGGGCCTTGCTGAGGACGGCGCTCTTCTTCTGAAAACGGAAGAGGGAGAGATTTCTTTAAGCAGAGATAAAATTTCGCAGGTTAGACTGCATTTTTCATTTTGATTCCGGGAGGAAATGGACATCGTGAATTTAGATTTAATCGAAGCAATCAAGGGCCTGGTGAAGGCAAAGAAGGTCGATGAGAAAATCGTTTTTGACGCACTGGAAATGGTGCTGCTCACTGCCTACAAGAAGGAAACCGGCAGCAATGCCAAGTCCTCTGTCACACTGAACAGGGAAACCGGGGATTACCATATTTATGAAGAAAAAATGGTGGTAGAAGAAATTGACCCCGACTCTGAAAATGCGGTGAATGAAATTTCCGTGGAAGATGCCAAGAAGATTGACAAGTCCTATGAAGCAGGCGACATGCTCCGCATCGAAGTGACACCGAAGAACTTCGGCCGTGTGGCTGCCCAGACCGCCAAGCAGGTGATGATTCAGAAACTTCGTGAAGCAGAAAGAGGATCTATTTATGATGAATTCTCCGGCCGCGAAGGCGATGTGATTACAGGCACCGTGAAATGGAGCGAATCCCGCACTATTTTCGTAGATCTGGGCCGCGTGGAAGGCATCCTTCCCTATGCTGAACAGATTGAAGGGGAAGAATTCCATCCCAATGATAAAATCAAATGCTACGTACTGGAAGTCAGAAAGACCACCAAGGGACCGGAAATCATCCTTTCCAGAACCCATCCGGGACTTCTGAAACGGCTCTTTGAACTGGAGGTTCCTGAAATTTACAGCGGCACTGTGGAAATCAAGAGCGTGGTCCGTGAAGCAGGCTCCCGTTCTAAAATTGCCGTTTATGCCATGGACCCCAAGGTGGATCCCGTTGGTGCCTGCGTAGGACCCAAGGGCCAGAGGGTACAGAACATTGTAAACGAGCTTCATGATGAAAAAATTGATATCGTCCGCTGGGATGAAGATCCTGCCGTGTATATTGCCAATGCCCTTTCCCCGGCCAAGGTCATTTCCGTTTCCGTGTGGGAAGAGGAAAAATCCTCCTACGTCATTGTTCCTGATTACCAGCTGTCTCTGGCCATTGGTAAGGCAGGCCAGAATGCAAGGCTGGCAGCGAAGCTGACAAACTGGAAGATCGATATTAAGAGCGAAACCCAGGCGAAGGAAGAAGGATTCGGACAGGCTGCCGATGAAGAAGATGATGATATCCTGGGAGATATTGAAGCCGGCGGCGAGGCTGAGGAGGAAACCAAAGAATGAAGGTAAAGAAGATTCCCATGCGCATGTGCGTGGGCTGCAAGGAATTGAAGCCGAAGAAAGAACTCCTCCGCATCGTAGTGCTCCCTACCGGGGTGATCGAAGTGGACAGGACAGGCAAAAAATCGGGACGCGGCGTGTATGTATGCGACAGTATGGACTGTTTCAACAAAGCCTATGAAAATCACGGCCTGGAAAAATCCCTGAAGCGTCCGGTGTCCAAGGATGTGTATGAAGCGCTGAAAGCACAGATCGAAAATGGATGAACCGATTTACAGGATGCTTGGCCTTTGCATGAAAGCAGGCAGACTGCTTTCCGGGAATGAACAGGTGTCGGAAGGACTTAAGAAAGGACAGGGTGTCCTGCTGATTGTTACAGAAGACAGCTCCCCGCGGACAAAGGATGAATATATAAAAGCTGCTGAAAGATACCACATTTCCTCCAGAATCTTCGGAGAAAAGGAAAGGCTGGGACAGGCCCTGGGCAAAGGGGTCAGGACGGCAGCACTGATTACAGATAAAGGATTCGGCAGGGCAATTGCAGAAAAGATTGACCACCGGAAATCATAAAGGTTGGGAGGCTGCTTATGCAGAAGAAAAAGAGAGTCTATGAATTAGCCAGACAGTATGGCAAAACAGATAAAGAGGTGCTGGATGTACTGAAAAGTCACAATGTGGATGTGACCAGCAGACTGAGCGGCGTAGATGACAATGGATGCGCCATTTTGGAAAAGGCTTTTGCTGCCAAGAAGAGACCGGCTAAAAGGCCGCCTATGCGCACTGTCCGCTTTGACCATGAGGGCCGTCCTACGGACCGGAAGAAACAGGAAACAGGACGGAAATCCTATTCTTCCTTTGAAGTGCCGGAAGAACCGAAACCGGCTCCTGCTCCCAAAGCGGAAGCGCCCGTAAAGGCTGCTCCCAAAGCAGAAAATAAAGAAGTCAAAGCGCCGGCTCGGGAAGAAGCCAAACAGGCACCGAAGACGGAAAAGCGGGAAAACCGCCCGAGAGATGACCGCCAGAACCGTCAGAGAGATGGTAGAAACGACCGCCAGGGTAGAAATGACAGAAACGACCATGGCGGACGGGACGGCAGAAACCGCAGCGAAAACGGAAGACCTTCCAGAAACGGGGAACGAAGCGAGAACAGAAATGACAGAAGAGACCGGAATGACCGCTCCCGCCAGGACAGGAAGCCGGCTGAAAGAAACAGCCGTCCTGCTCCTGTGGAAGAAGCACCGGCTGCTGTACAGAGAAGAGAAAAACCGGCCAAGAAGAAATCCAAGAAGGATTGGGAAAGAAGCCGTAGAGAAAAGGAAGGCGGCTCTTTGATGGCCCGTTCCCTGAACCAGACCAGAAAGAAAAAACATATGGCTGAAAAGAAAGCTGCCTCTTATCCTACGGAAGTGGAACTGCCGCCCAGTGTGACAGTGAAGGAACTGGCAGAGCTCTTTGGCCGCGAAGTCAGCGAAATCATTAAACATCTGATGATGGACGGTGTCATGGCTACCATCAACCAGAATCTGGACCGGGATACCATCGAAATTCTGGCAGAAGAATTCGGTGTAACACTGAAGGAAGCAGAAGCAGCAGCAGATCCCACCGAATACACCCCGGCACCTGATGATCCCCGGTTCCTTAAACCCAGACCGGCAGTGGTTACCATTATGGGCCACGTAGACCACGGCAAGACCACCCTGCTGGATGCTCTGCGCCAGACCAATGTGGCCATGCACGAAGCCGGCGGCATTACCCAGCGTATCGGTGCTTACCAGATTCGCTACAAGGGACACAAGATTACATTCCTCGATACCCCGGGTCATGAAGCTTTCACGGCCATGCGTTCCAGAGGTGCCCAGATTACGGATATTGCAGTGCTCATCGTAGCAGCAGATGACGGCGTTATGCCTCAGACCATTGAAGCTATCCACCACGCCAAGAATGCAGGCGTGCCCATTATGGTAGCAATCAACAAGATTGATAAGCCCGGTGCCAACCCCGACCGTATCAAGGAAGAACTGTCCAAGGAAGGCCTGCTGGCTGAAGACTGGGGCGGCGATGTCATTATGACCCCTATTTCTGCCAAGAAGAAAATCGGCCTGGATGACCTTCTGGAAAACATCCTCCTGGTGGCTGAAATGCAGGAACTGAAAGCCAACCCGAACCGCGAAGCCTACGGCGTAGTTGTAGAAGCCCAGCTGGATAAGGGCCGCGGCCCTGTGATGAGCGTGCTGGTACAGAACGGCACTCTCCATGTAGGCGACGGCATCCTGGCAGGCAAGAGCTGGGGCCGTGTCCGTGCCATGACCAATGAAAACGGCAGGAAGCTGAAAAATGCAGAACCTTCCGCACCGGCTGAAATTCTGGGTATGGACAGCGTGCCGGAAGCAGGGGACCATTTCTATGTAATGGATGAAAAGAAGGCCAGAGCCATTGCTGAACTCCGGGCTTCCAGAGCCAAGGAAGAAGAACAGCGGAACGTACAGAAAGTGACCCTGGACAACATCTTCGAAAAGATTAAGGAAGGGGAAATGAAGGAACTGGATATCATCATCAAGGCTGATGTCCAGGGCTCCGTAGAAGCACTGGTACAGTCCCTCCAGGGCATTAAGAGTGAAGAAGTCCGTATTTCCATCGTTCATTCCGCCGTAGGCGCCATCAATGAATCCGATGTCATGCTGGCTTCCGCTTCCCACGCCCTCATTATCGGCTTCAATGTCCGCCCTGATGCCAATGCCCGGGCTATGGCCGAAAAAGACGGCGTAGATATCAGGCTCTACCGCGTCATTTACGACTGCATCGACGACGTGAAAGCCGCTATGGCCGGTATGCTTTCGCCTACCATTCGCGAAGTGCTCCTGGGCCATGCGGAAGTACGCCAGGTCATTCATACACCGAAAGTCATTGTTGCCGGTTCCTACGTACAGGACGGCAAGATTACCAGCAACTGCCAGCTCCGCCTGATTCGTGACGGCATCGTCATCCACGAAGGCAAGATTAATTCCCTCCGCCGTTTCAAGGATGATGTGAAGGAAGTGGCTGCCGGCTTTGAATGCGGCATTTCCATTGACAGCTACCGTGATGTGAAGGAAGGGGACCAGCTGGAAGCCTTCGAACTGAAGGAAGAAGCTGCTGAACTGAAGTAAGGACACGCCCTTCGGGCGTGAGGATTGACAGGCCTTGCGGCCTGAGGTTTGACGCCTGCTGCGCAGGCGAAGGGGCTTAAGTTTGACGCGCCTCTGGCGTGCACAGCGAACATGATTTGAAGGAGCAAAGCGACGCACAAATCATAGTGAGTCGTTTCCCCTTTAGGGGCGAGGGTTGTGGTGGGCGGCTTCGCCGCCGGTTTTAATAAAATAACTGCAACCGGGTTTCATCCGGGAAAAGCAGGCCAGCCGCGAAGCGGTATATAAAAAGTTCATCGCCGCCTCTGGCGGCGATACCTCAACCCTCGGGCCCACAGGGCCCGTCAAACTTAAGAACCTTAAGAACCCTCGGGGCGAAGCCCCGTCAACTGACCCTTCTGAACCCGGGGCCGCAAGGCCCCATACATATAATGATTTCATCGTATCCGCCTTTATCCAACTGCATAGAAGGCGGATATTTTTATAAAAACGTGAGGTGAGACCCATGTCTGAATTACGAGTACGAAAAATCCAGGAATTTATCAAACAGGAAGTGAGCAATATGCTCCTTCATGATTTAAAGGACCCGCGCATCGGTTTTGTGACGGTGACGGGAGTCGAGGTAACTGGTGATCTTCGGGAAGCCAGGATCTTTGTGTCCCTCTTCGGAAGCGATGATGAAAAGGCGGCTTCCCTGGAAGCGCTGAACAAAGGAAAGGGCTTTGTACGCCGGGAACTGGGACAGCGGCTGAAGATTTACTACACGCCGGAAATTTCCTTCGCCGAAGATACATCCCTGGATTATGGCATGCACATTGACGGCCTTTTGAAGAAAATTCACAAGGAGGAAGAAAAATGAGCCTTGCCCTGAATCATGCAAAGGAAATCGGCAAGAAGGAAGCCTGGGATTTCCTCATGTCCCATCACCGTTTCCTTCTGGTAGGCCACGAGCATCCCGATGGAGATGATGTAGGATCCATCTGCGCCCTTCGCAACGTGCTGGTTAAGCTGGGAAAGGAAGCGGATATGCTGCTGCCGGACCCGGTGCCCCATGTGTACCGTCTTATCAAAACGGCCGCCCTGGTGCATACGGAAATGCCGGAGGGAAAGGACTATGACGCCCTGGTGTTTACGGATCTGGGAAATCTGGAACGCGGCGGAAATTTTAATTTCCCTGATGTGGACAGCCTCTGCATCGACCATCATCGGTCCAACGAGCATTACACCGACTATCTTTACCTCCAGTACAAATATGCCGCCACGGCGGAAATGCTGGCGGAAATGTTCTTCGATGCCGGTATTTCCATGGACGAGGACACCTGCAATGCCCTGTACATGGCTATCGGCACCGACAGCGGCTTCTTCAAATTCTCCTGCACCTCTGCCCATACCCTCATGATGGCCAGCAAACTGGTGGCCATGGGAGCCAAGCCGGACTACATTGCCAACAGGCTGGATGAAAAGACCGAGGAAGCCATGAAATGCTACCAGCTGGTGGCAGGTACGGTGCATTCCTATGATGATGGAAAAATCGTCATCGCCTATATGGGAAAGGAAGCCATGGAGCTGGACGGCGAAAATTCGGATTACTATGCCTCCATTCCCCGCTGCATCAAAGGCTGCCAGATTGCGGCACTCTTCAAGTACAAAGGGGAAAAGGAAACAAGGATTTCCCTTCGCTCTACAGAACATGCCAATGTGGGAGATCTGGCAGCTGAATTTGGCGGCGGCGGCCACTGGAAGGCTTCGGGCTGCACCATTCATGAAAGTTTTTCTGATGCAGAGCCCCTCTTTGTGAAAGCAGCGGAGAAATATCTCTGATGGACGGCGTTATCAATGTGGTAAAGCCGAAGGACTGGACTTCCTTTGATGTGATTGCCAAACTGCGCCGTATATATCACCAGAAAAAAATAGGGCACGGCGGCACGCTGGACCCCATGGCGGAAGGAGTGCTTCCCGTATTTCTGGGAAGGGCTGCCAGGCTCATCGAATACGCTCCCATCCATACCAAAACCTATGAGGCCAGCTTCCGCATGGGTCTTGCCACTGATACGGAAGACATGACCGGACAGGTGGTGGAAGAGGGGCCCCTGCCTGAAGACCTTTCTGTCTTTGAAAAGGCAGCGGAAAAATTCCGGGGGCCCATCATGCAGGTACCTTCCAGCTATTCTGCCCTTAAAATCAAAGGAGAGCGGGCCTATAAACTGGCCAGGGAAGGGAAAAAAGTGGACCTTCCTGCTCGTCCCGTAACAATTTATAAACTGGAAATCACAGAAATCGCTCCGCCCTTCCTTTCTATGACCGTCACCTGCTCGGCCGGTACCTATATCCGTGCACTGGGGCGGGATTTGGGAAAGGAGGCAGGCTGCCTTTTGACCATGAGCGGCCTTACCAGAACGGAAATGGGGCCTTTTACCCTGCAGGATGCCTGGACGCTGGAAGATATAGAAAAAGATCCAGAGGGGGCCGTAATCAAAGACCTCCATCCCCTTCTTTCCCAACTTCCGGCACTGGAGCTTTCTGAAAAGGAAGGAGCTGATTTCCTTCAGGGGAAAAGACTCCGCTGCCGGGAAGAGGACCGGGAAGCGGCGGCCGTTTTTCAGGGATCCCGTTTCCTTGGTATCGCTTCTGTTTCCAGAGGTATCATTCATCCGAAAAAAGTGTTTTCCTGAGGCTTTTATGGAAATCTATCATTCATGGGAAGAACTTCCCAAGACTAAAAAATTCGTGCTGGCCATGGGCTTCTTCGACGGCTGCCACAGGGGCCATGAGGAAGTGCTGCGCCTGGCCCGGAAACTGGCAGCAAAGGTAGACGCCATACCCGGCGTCCTCACCTTCTGGCCCCATCCTATGGCCGTCCTTGCACCGAAGGTGCAGGTGCCTCTTCTCCAGAGCAGGGAAGAAAAGGCAAAGTCCATGGAAAAAGCGGGCATGGCTTTTACTCTTTTTCTTAGACCTGATAAGAAATTTCTCGAAGAGGAGCCCGAAGAATTTCTGGAAAAGCTGGAAAGCCTTCCCGGCCTGTCCGGACTTGCGGCAGGGGAAAATTTTACCTTCGGCAGACAGGCCAAAGGAAACAGCCGTCTGTTAAAAGAGTGGTCCCGCTTAAAGAAGATACCGGTCTCTGTGGCCGGTCTTACAGAGGAAGAGGGGAAAACCGTTTCCAGCACTGCCATCAGGCAGCTCATCCAGCAGGGACAGATGAAAGAAGCGGCCTGCCTTCTGGGAAGGAACTATACCCTTCAGGGCGACGTGGTCCACGGCTTCCACCGGGGCCATGATATTCTCGGTTTCCCTACGGCCAACCTGTCCTTTGCGGAAGACCGGGTGCTTCCCAAAGACGGTGTCTATGCCACCTTTGCCCTGATTGATGGAAGAAGGTATCCTTCTATTACCAACATAGGGAAAAATCCTACCTTTGAAGGGAAACAAAGGACCATAGAAACCTTCATATTCCACTTCGACAGCAATATCTACGGAAAATCCTTCACCCTGGAATGGGTGGAAAGAATCCGCGGCGAAATCCGCTTTCCCTCGCCGGAAGCACTGGCGGCGCAGATTCAGAAGGATATACAGAGGGCGGAGAAGATACTGGAGAGAAGGTAGACGTCAGACGGCCAGCACTGATGATAAAGAAAGAAATTACGTAACCCTGGCTATAGACTCATGGAGCTGTGAAAAATGTAAATCATTTTTTCATAGCTTCTTTTATTTTGCGATATACAGCATAGCAGGTACAAATGCCAGTTCTCTGACGCCGTATCTCACACCGGAGAGGACGCTTTTTCTACTTTTTTACAATTTTTACCGCCTTCCCTCTTTACTTTCTTACTTTAGCGTGGTAATGTATTAACCATAAGAAAGAGAGGAGGGCGCAAATGGCTCGTACAATGGATGACCTGAAAATGGTCCATGAAGAAGAAATGAAGAATTACGACCGCATTGAGAGCGCTGTGGTTTCCGTCATGCGGCGGCACGGGTGCAAGATTATCCAGACTCCCACCTTTGAGGATTATGATACCTACGGCACCTATTTTCCCCAGCTCCAGCGGGAGATGATAAAGACCATAGGGCCCGACGGCGAGGTGCTGGTCATGCGGCCGGATGTGACGGTGCCTCTGGTGAAGACGGTGGCCCGGGAGTATCCGGATCCGTCCCAGCTTTTGAAGTTTGGCTATGTGTCCATGGTGTTCCGTGAATATTATGGAAAGTCCACCCATGGGAAATATTTTCTCCAGAGCGGCGTGGAAGTGCTGGGTGATGAGACGCCGGAGTGTGACGGCGAGGTCATGGTCATGGCTGCAGAATTTTTAAAGTCTGTGGGCATCCGGGATATGCGGATCGACCTGGGCACTGTGGCCTATATGGACGCCCTTTTCGATGAGCTCCATCTGACAAAGGAGCAGCTGTCCCAGGTGCGGGAATATATGGAGAAGAGAAATCTGGTGGCCTTTGATGGTTTGGTTGACGGGCTTCCTATTACGAAAATCCAGCGGGATGTACTGCTGGAGCTGCCGCGGCTCTTTGGGGATTATGAATCTACTTTGAAGCGGGCAGAGGGGCTGTGCCTGAATCACGGCATGATGGAGGCCCTCAGCCGTCTTCAGAAGGTCTACGAATACCTGGATGTAGCAGGCTACAGTGATTCCGTGCAGCTTGATTTTGCCTTTACTTCCCACATGGGTTATTATACGGACATGGTGTTTAAAATTTATGCTGACGGAGCCCTGTACTCCCTGATCAGCGGCGGCCGTTATGATTCGCTGGCCGCCCAGTTCCAGGTGCCCCGCCCGGCCTGCGGCTTTGGCCTTAACATGAACCTTCTTTACGAGGTCATGGCAGAAGAGGATCTGCTGGAGGAAATGGTTCCTTCCTGTGATCTGGCTGTGGTGTATGAGGAAGCGGACAGAGATTTGATCCTGACTCTGATGGACTGGAGGCATAAAGGATACTCCGTCCTTGGAGTGAGCCGGAAAAACAGAATTATCCCCGGCGATTACCGCATGATAGCTTCCTATGAGAAAGGCTCTTTCCTTATGGGGGAAGAGGCACTGTCTAAAGAGGAAATGGAAAGAAAACTGGGAGGACTTTGATATGCTTCATATAGCTCTCGCCAAAGGGCGTATTGCCAGGAAAGTGATGAAAAGCCTGTCTGATGGAGGATATCAGTTCCCCGATTATTCCGATGACAGCAGAAAATTAATTTTTACCGATAAGGAAGGCCGCATCCGGGTGACTCTGGTGAAGTCACCGGATGTGGCGGTGTATGTGCGGCGGGGGGCCGCTGATGCCGGCATTGTTGGCAAGGATGTACTCATGGAAGACGGGGAAGAGGATGTCTATGAAATCCTTGACCTGGGTATCGGCAAATGCCGCATGGCGGTGTCCGGTATCAAGGGGAAAAGGGACGTGATGAATAAACGCATCCTCACGGTGGCTTCCAAATATCCCTCCATTGCAAGGAAGTACTTTGCCGGCCGTTTCCAGCCCATTGATATCATCAAGCTGAACGGCTCTGTGGAGCTGGCTCCTCTGGTGGGACTCTCCGATGTGATTGTGGATATTGTGGAAACAGGCACGACCCTCCGTGAAAATGGCCTGGAGGCCTACGATTATTTTATGGATTTCTCCGCCCGTCTCATCTGCAACAAGGTTTCCTTCAAGATGAAACAGGATGAATTGAATCAGTTCATACAGGTGGTCAAAAAGGATTGACCACAGAAAGAAGGCATAGAAATGGAATGGATTGAAGTACCGGAGAAAGGGCTGACCCTCCGTGAAGTGAGGACCATGACTAATAGAAATGTGAATCTCTCTGATGATTTGGAAAAATCAGTGTCCGCCATCCTCGCTCAGGTGAAGGAGGGGGGAGATGAAGCCATTCGGGCACTCACAAAGAAATTTGACGGTGTAGACCTTACGGACTTCCGGGTGAGTGAGTCGGAAATCGAAGAGGCAGTCAAGGCTGTAGGTCCTGAATTCCTCGCCGTATTAAAGGAAGCAAAGGAAAATATTGAAGCCTTCCACCGTGAGCAGGTCAGGAAATCCTGGTCCAAAACCTTCCGGGACGGCGTGGAACTGGGAGAATGGTTTCTTCCCATCCAGCGGGTAGGCGTTTACGTTCCCGGCGGCCGGGCTGCCTATCCTTCCACGGTGCTTATGGATACGGTGCCGGCCATGGTGGCAGGCTGTCCATCCGTGGCCATGGCTACCCCGCCCGGTAAAGACGGAAAAGTGAACCCCAATATTCTGGCTGCTGCCTATGTGGCCGGGGTGAAGGAAATTTATAAGGTCGGCGGTGCCCAGGGCATCGGCATGCTGGCTTACGGCACGGAAACGGTGGAGCCTGTATTTAAAATCGTAGGACCCGGCAACGCTTTCGTAGCCATGGCCAAACGCCTTGTTTTCGGTACGGTAGGCATTGATATGATTGCCGGCCCCTCAGAAGTATGCTGCGTGGCTGATGGCAGCGCCAATCCGAAGTGGATTGCAGCCGATTTACTCTCCCAGGCAGAACATGATCCCCGGGCTGCCGTATTCCTCATTACACCGGATAAGGACTTCGGACTGGCGGTGCAGAAGGAAATGGAAAAACAGATGAAAGAGCTTTCCCGCTATGAAATCATGAAGAGCTCCGTGGACCAGTACGCCAAGGCTTTCCTTTGCAAAGATGCAGAACAGTGCTTTGATATCGTCAATAAGATTGCGCCGGAGCATCTGGAAGTAGAGCTGCCGGACCCGAAAAAATACCTGCCCCTTATTTATAATGCCGGTGCCATTTTCCTCGGCAAATACACTTCTGAACCAATCGGGGACTACATGGCGGGCCCCAACCATACACTGCCCACCTCCGGTACCGCTGCTTTCTCCTCGCCCCTTGGGGTTTATGATTTTGTAAAACACAGCAGTGTGGAATGCTACAGTGAGGAAGCGTTCCGTAAAATTTCTAAAAAAGTGCAGCTCTTTGCCAAATCAGAAGGGCTCACCGCTCATGCTCATGCGATGGAGGTACGTGATGAAGACTGAATGGCTTAGAAATACAATTAAAGATTTTGAACCCTACTATGTGGCTCCTATTGCAGAAAAATACGTGATTAATGCCAATGAAAACTATTTCAACGTTCTTTCCATTCCATCCCTGAAAAAGGAACTGGTGGAAGCGCTGGATACCTTTAAACCCCAGATTTACCCGAAACCCATGGCTGACGGCCTTCGAAAAGCTCTGGCGGAATACACCGGCCAGGCTCCGGAAAACATCATCTGCGGCAACGGCGGCGATGAAATGATTACTTACCTTCTGGGCACATTCCTGAACCCGGGAGACCAGATCCTGGTTCATACGCCAACTTTTGACATGTACGAACTGGGAGCAGAAACCCTGGGGGCCCGCGCCATCAAAGTGAGGGACCTGGCAGGCTATCGCCGGGACAAGGAAGGCATTCTGGAAGCGGTTAAGAAGTACCAGCCGAAAATCACAGTTATCTGCAACCCCAATAACCCTACCGGCGACCTGCTGCCGGCCTCCTTTATCGAAGAAGTGCTGAAGGCGGCTGACAATCTTGTTTTCGTGGACGAAGCGTACATGGAATTTGCCCAGAAGGAAAGCGTGCTGCCTTTAATCAAAAAATATCCGAACCTGGTGGTTCTCCGCACCCTGTCCAAAGCCTTTGGCCTGGCAGGCATGCGCTGCGGCTATCTGGCAGCTGATAAGGAAATCATCGATGCCATCGGCAAAATCAAGGCGCCCTACAACCTCAATGCCTTTACTCAGCTCTTTGCGCCCATCGTACTGAAACACAGGGAGGAAATTCTTAGGGTGAGAGATGACATTGTGAAGGAACGGAACCGCCTTTTTGATGAACTGGTGAAAATTCCCGGCCTCACCGTATATCCATCCTGCACCAATTTCCTTCTGGTCCAGGTGGAAAGCAAACATGAAGAAATTTTCAAAGCCCTGAAAGCCAAAGACATTCTGGTGAAGATTTACCGGAACAGCGGAGAGCTCCCCAATGCCTACCGCATTACTGTGACCACCAGGGATGTGGATGATGCCCTCCTTGAAGTATTTCGGAAGGAGCTTTCATGAGACAGGCAGAGATTCATAGAAAAACAGGGGAGACAGACATTGCCATTTCCCTTGTCATCGATGGAGAAGGGCGCTTTGAGGGCACCACGGGTATCGGTTTCTTCGACCACATGATGAACCTCCTTGCCTGTCACAGCGGCATGGATATTTCCCTCTCCTGCCAGGGGGACCTGGAAGTGGACAACCATCATACCATTGAAGACCTGGGCATTGCCCTGGGCAGCGTGTTCCTCAAAGCGCTGGGAGATAAGAAGGGCATCCGCCGCTACGGCGCCTTCTTCTGCCCCATGGACGAAACACTGTCCCGCATTGTGCTGGACCTTTCCGGACGGCCCTATTTCGTGTACGATGTGAAAATCCCGGTGGAGCGGATCGGCACCTTTGAAACGGAAATGACCAGAGAATTCTTCCTGGCCTTTGCCATGCACGGTATGATGAACCTGCACATGGCTTGCCTTTACGGCGAAAACGGCCATCACATAGTGGAATCTCTTTTCAAGGGGCTGGGCCATGCACTGAAGGAAGCGGTTACCGTGGAAGGCGGCAGGGTATTATCGACCAAAGGAGTGCTCTGATGAAAACAGCCATTATCGATTACGACGCAGGCAATCTGGCCAATGTGGTCCGGGCGGCGGAAAGGGCCGGCCTTTCTGTAGAAGTGACAAGAAATCCGGAAGCCATTCGAAGCGCCAAATCCCTCATCCTGCCTGGCGTTGGTGCCATGAAGGATGCCATGGAGCATCTGGATGGCTACGGTTTGTCTGGCCTTATCCGGGAAGAAGTGAAAAATGGAAAAAAGCTGGCCGGCATATGCCTGGGCATGCAGGCGCTCTATGAAGTCTCTGAGGAGAATGGACATATTCCTGCCCTGGGCCTTCTTCCCGGACGGATTGTCCATTTTCCGGAAGGGAAATTAAAAGTGCCCCATATGGGATGGAATGAACTGGTCATTCACCAGCCCCACGAAGTGCTGGAAGGCCTGCCTCTCCATTCCTATGTATATTTCGTCCATTCTTACTACAAGACACCGGGAAACACGGGAGACGTCATTGCTTCTGCCGATTATGGTGTCACCGTACCGGCAGTAGTAGGAAAGAACAATGTATTGGGATTCCAGTTCCACCCTGAAAAATCGGGCTCTGTAGGGATGGCCATCTGGGATCGTTTAGCAAAGTGGTTGATGAAATGAAAATATTTCCAGCAATAGATATAGAAGATGGGCACTGCGTGCGTCTGCAGCAGGGAAAAAAAGAAAACCTTACCGTTTACGGCGATGATCCGGTGAAAATGGCGCTGAAATGGCAGGAAGAGGGGGCCAAAGCCCTTCATGTGGTGGATCTGGACGGTGCTTTCAAAGGGGATGGCGTCAATAAGGAAATCATCCGAAAAATGTGTGAAGTCCTCACCATCCCTCTGGAAGTGGGCGGCGGTATTCGCAATGAAAAGGCCATTAAAGACTACCTGGACATGGGGGTGTACCGGGTCATTATCGGCTCCAAAGCCGCTGCTTCCCCTTACTTTGCCATTCAGGCCGCCAAAACTTTTGGCGCTGATCATATTGCCGTATCTATAGATGCCAAGGGAGACGAAGTGGCTACCCACGGCTGGGTGGACGGCAGCAGCCGCAAGGTCATGACCTTTGCAGAAACACTCCTGACCCACGGCGTGAATACGCTGATTTATACGGACATCAGCCGGGACGGCATGCTTTCCGGTCCGAACTTCGACATGATGAAAAAACTGCAGGCTCTGGAAGGCATCCACCTGATTGCTTCCGGCGGCGTCTCCGGCGCAGAAGATCTCCGGAAACTGTCTGCCATGGGAGTGTACGGAGCCATTACAGGCAAAGCCCTCTATGAGGGAAAAGTAACCATGGAAGAAATCCGGGACATCCAGGAATAAGGGAGCCGCATCAGGAGCCACTGCGTAGCTCCGGTTGACGCCTGCTGCGCAGGCGAGGGTTGACATTCGCTGTGCGGATGAAGGGGCGTAAGTTTGACGACCCTCCGGGCCGAGGGTTGTGGATTGCTCTGTGGGCAATGAGTATAAATTCAGCGTTACGGCCTTACCTTCCCGCCCTCACAGTCATTCTGAGCCGCAGGCGAAGAATCTTGATACGTGCGTGCAGCGTTTGAATCAAAAGGCATTAAACAGCAGTCGGCGGGAAGGAACCGCTTTGCGAAATTTATACTCATTTTTCGACAGGGCAGTCCACAACCTTCGGGCCCCAGGGGCCCGTCAAACCTAAGAACCCTCCGGCCACAGGCCGGTCAATCTTAAGAACCTTTTCCCAGCCCCCTCTGAATCCGGGGCTGCGAGGCATCCCCTGTTTTTCTAAAACGCAAAGGAGCATACTATGCTTGCAAAAAGAATCATTCCTTGTCTGGACGTGAACCATGGCAGGGTGGTCAAAGGAAAACAATTTCATCACCTGCAGGACGTAGATGATCCTGTGGCTTTAGGAAAGTACTACTCCGACTCCGGCGCCGATGAACTTGTCTTTTATGACATTACCGCAACCCATGAAGGGCGGGAAACCTTTGTGGACACGGTGAAAGCCATTGCGGAAGAGCTGACCATCCCCTTTACCGTAGGAGGAGGCATCCGCAAAGCTGATGATTTCCGCACCATGCTGCTGGCTGGTGCCGACAAGGTATCTGTCAACTCTGCCGCCGTCATGCATCCGGAAATCATCAGGGAAAGTGCCGAGCGTTTTGGAAACCAGTGCGTGGTTCTTTCCATCGACGGCAAACGGAATGACCAGGGCGGATGGGACGTGTACATCGAAGGCGGACGGAAAAACACCGGTATTTCCGTATTGGAATGGGCCAGGAAAGGCATGGAGCTGGGGGCCGGAGAAATCTGCATGAACTCCATCGACACCGATGGGGAGAAAAAGGGGTATGACCTGGAACTCATGCACACCCTGTCAGAGCAGCTTTCTATCCCTGTCATTGCCTCCGGCGGCGCAGGGAAAATGGAAGATTTCCTGAAAGCCTTTGAAGCAGGCTCCGATGCGGCCCTGGCGGCGTCAGTCTTCCACTTCGGCGAAATCGCCATTCCTGATTTAAAAAAATATTTGGCAGCCCACGGCATTCCCGTGCGGATATAAGGAGGATTTATGGAGTCAGTAGACATCGGAAATATCAAATTTGATGAAAAGGGACTGGTGCCGGCAGTGGTGCAGGATGCCAGAAGCGGCGAAGTGCTCATGGTGGCCTATATGAATGCCGAATCTCTGGCTAAAACGGTGGAAAGCGGAGAAACCTGGTTCTTCAGCCGCAGCCGCCAGAAACTGTGGCATAAAGGCGAAGAATCAGGCCATTTCCAGCATGTCAAGCGCATTTACGTGGACTGCGATGCCGACACTCTGGTAGTGGAGGCCATTCCGGAAGGCCCTGCCTGCCATACAGGAAACCGCAGCTGCTTCTATCGGAGCCTTGCCCAGTGGGATAATACAAAAGCGAAAGGAACGCTTACCATCCTTCATGCGCTCTTTGAAGAAATCAAAGACCGAAGAATTCATCCCCAGGAAAAATCCTATACCAATTACCTCCAGAAGGAAGGTAAGAATAAAATCGACAAAAAAATAGGCGAGGAAGCTTCTGAAGTCATTATTGCCGATCAGCACGAAGATAAGGAAGAAATCATAGATGAATCCTGCGATCTCCTCTACCATCTCTTCGTCCTCTGGGAAAATGCCGGCGTAGATCTTTACGACATTATGAAAAAACTGGAAGAGCGGGATGAGAAAAAAGGAAATAAAAAAGTAGTAGGCCATCTGGATAAGACCTTTTGACAGGCTTCCTGCTGCTCAGGACCTGTCGAAGGTCAGTAGCTTTTTACTTTTCTAAATTTGTTTCAGCCAAAAAAGGGCTGCGAGGAAATGTAAATCATTTCTTCACAGCCTTTTTTATGATATACAGGTTTCACAGGGCAAATACTTGAAATGGCATGGCCGGGTCTGTTTCCGATGGAGCGGCTCTTTCTACATGGCAGGGATGGTCAAAGACCATGATACGGCGGTTTTCTCTGTCAAATTTCGGCCATGACGGCATGCCCTCTGCAGCGGGTATGCCTTTTTTTATAAAGGCAGTAAAGGCGCCGTGCATTTCTTCTTTCAGCTCTTCATGGGCAGGCGAGTGGTCCACATCGTGGATGACAGAGCCCATACTCATGAGGAACTGGGTTTCAGAAGCATGGCAGGCTTTATAAGCCTGCCGGTCCCAGTCCAGTCGGTAGAGATAGACGTCCTGCCCTGCGTCAGAAGCGGTTTCCGCCATGTCTATGTCGCCGGCGCGGTAAATGTATTCTGTCAGGAAGTGGACGAAACGCTGATGGAAGTTTTCGTCTTTGGGAATTTTTCTGTAGTTTTTCATAACGATGGGTGCCCGATTGCCGAAGAGTTTTTCTGCCAGCCCTTCATCCATGTCATGCACATGATAGATATGCCAGTAGAGATTTGTTTCATCTCTGTTTGTTCCCATGAGAAGGGAAATACGCGGCCCTGTTTGCTGCCGGATCAGGGCAAGGGCGTCGTTTCCTTCAAAATTAATGCCATCAAATACAGGGCCTGCCGCATGCAGGTTGAATCCGCGGAACATGGGAGCCTGGGCTTTTAAAATGGCTTCCCAGGGCATGGTGAGGATTTCATGGGCCCTGTCTTTCGTAAGACCTGCATGGGCCATAAACTGATCTGTTATGCACCGGGCAGTATGTACATCTCGAATGCACTGCACGGCGCCGCTGCAAAGGATGGCTTTTTGAAACAGTCCCCTGGCTTTTTTCATGATAGTCAGGGCACCGCAGAGCTTGGCACCGGCGCTTTGGCCCATAATGGTTACATTATCCGGGTCGCCGCCAAAGGAAGCAATGTTCTTCCGCACCCAGCGGAGGGCCTCGATAATATCCAGAAGGCCGCTGTTTCCGGACTGTCGGTATGCATCTCCCAGATAACCGGACATATCCATAAATCCCAGGGCTCCAAGGCGGTAATTCATATTGACAACCACCATGCCTTCTCTGGCAAAGGAAGGCGGATTGATGCCTGCTGTGGCAGATCCTTTCTGAAAGGCGCCGCCGTGAATCCAGCAGAGCACGGGAAGCTTTCCTGTCGTATCAGGGGTGGTCACATTTAAATAAAGACAGTCTTCATCCAGGGTCTCTTCTTTTTTCAGAAAAGTAAGTCCCGGTACATAGAGCTGAGGCGCAGCGTGGCCCAGTTTTCTGCAGGAACGGATTCCTGTCCAGGATTCCGCCGGTTCCGTGGGCATAAAGCGAAGGGCACCTACCGGCGGCTTAGCGTAGGGAATACCCAGAAACTGATGTATGCCCTGGATTTCCATGCCTTCCATGGCTCCGCAGGGTGCTTTGATTATCATATTTCCTCCTTAGTATAATGATATAAAACAGGAAAATGGTTTATTTTATAAGAAATCCTTTCAGAGGAGAGGGATAGGTGCTCGTTTTTTCTTCCTTTGCAAAAAAGACTGTGGGGGAAAAGGGATGCCCCTCTTTCCTCACAGTCCTTTAGACAAGTATGGATGCAGCAATTGTTTTTTTGTCAGGGAATGACTAGATGTGAACAGCCATCTGTTTAGGAAATCCCATGACGAAGCAATAGATAAGAACAGACTTGTAAATGAGTCCGTGCTTTCTTTGGAAATCCTTATTTATCCATCCGTTTCAAATGATTGGAATTGTTTTCATCATCCCACCATACGATACCCTTCGTATCGGAAAGCACATCCCGGTGGAAGAGAGGTACCCGGATGCCTTTTTTCAGCTGCTTTTCATAATCCAGAAGGCAGGCCCGGGCCTGGGGGAAAAGAAGAATAATGGCGCTTACGTTGGTTAAGACCATAAAGGCCATGAAGAGGTCCGCCAGGTTCCACACAAGGGGCAGATCCGCAATGGAACCCCAGAAAATCATGACAGCAATGAGAAGGCGGAAGAGGTTCAGCGGCCATTTTTTATGGGTGAGATGGCCGATGTTGATTTCCCCGTAATAATAATTTCCAATAAGGGAAGTGAAGGCAAAGAGGAAAATGAGGAAGGAAACGGCTTTCGGAGCGCCGCTGCCGAAGTACTGGGACATGTCCCACTGAATCAGTTCGATGCCGGTCAGGCCGGTGGCGCTGTAGTCTCCTGTAAGAAGAACGATGAAAGCAGAAGCGGAGCAGATGAAAAGGGTATCTACATACACGCCGAAGGCCTGGATGAGGCCCTGCACCACCGGATGGGTGGCATCTGCAGTGGCTGCTGCATTTGGTACGGAACCTTCGCCGGCTTCGTTGGAGAAAAGCCCTCTCTTGAATCCGGTGAGCACAGCAGCACCCATGCCGCCGCCAAATACTGCCTGCCAGTCGAAGGCATCCCGGAGGATAATGTAGAACACATGGGGCATTTCGGTAATATTATAGAGCATAATACCCAGAGCAACCACGATGTAAATGCCTGCCATAATAGGCACCATCCATTCTGTTACCCGGGCTACCCGGCCCATGCCGCCGCAGATGACAAGCATAGCCAGTACAGTAACCACGCCGCCTACCATCATACGGTCCAGACCCAGTGCATGGTTCAGGGCCAGGGAAATGGTATTGGACTGTACGGAATTATAAATCATACCGTAGGTGACGGAAATCAGAATAGCAAAGAGGGCAGCCCAGATACGGTGGCCGAGGCCGTTTTTCAGATAATAGGCAGGGCCGCCGCGGAAGCCGTTACCGTCTTCTCTTGGCACCTTATAAAGCTGGGCCAGGGTAGATTCCACAAAGCCCGTGGCAGAACCGATGACCGCAATAAACCACATCCAGAAAATAGCGCCGGGACCGCCGGATACGATGGCAATAGCGATGCCTGCAATGTTGCCTACACCTACTCGGGAAGCAGTGCTGACACAGAAAGCCTGGAAAGGAGAAACCTCATTTCCCTCGGTCTTCCGGCCGGCCGTATGGGCTATGAGCTGGAACATCCGTCCGAAGTAACGAATCTGTACAGCCCTGGTTCGGACAGTAAAATAGAAGCCTGCTCCCACCAGCAGGGCGATGATAACAGATGACCATAAAAATCCGTTAATGGTGGAAATCAGTTGATTCAGTGATTCCATATTTCCTCCTTGAAATGAAAGCTACGCATACATAATTATTATAATATGATTTCCAGATTTAGACAATTCAAAAAATATGACTGGAAAGGGGAAAATAAAAAGGGACCGACCCTTGGGGGAGGCAAAAGGCGCCTTGAGGTTTTGGGCATTTATACCAAAGATTTGTCCAAATGCAATTCCCCGATAAAACAGCTCTCCTCTTGGGCTGAAATCCCCCGATTTCCGGTATTTTCAGAGAATATTTCCCACCGAAAAAATCAGTATTTCTGCCCGGTTAAGCAAGCCTCAAAAACAAATCATTTGCAGTATGAAATATGAGGGTTTTACTCTTTTTTTTACAAAATCGGCAGAAAATGGTAAAATACAGGAGTCTATGGAGGTGATATGAATGCGTGCTTTATATACATGGGGATGCGCCGCAGCCATCTGGCTGGTGGCGTCTCTTACCGCGTCTGCCCAGACCCTGTCTATCGGCATGTCAGGAAGTGAAGTCTCTTCCCTGCAGAACGACCTGGTGGCGGCAGGCTATCTTGCACGTACAGTAGATGGAGATTACGGCTCCACCACAAAAGAAGCAGTGGCCTTATTCCAGAAGGCCAAAGGGCTGCCTGTTACCGGCAAGGCCGATGATGATACCCGGGCAGCAATTGAAAGGGCGGCCGGAGCGGGCTATCGTCCCGGCGGCGGCGTAGTCTACGCCGAGGGCAACCGGGGCAGCATGATCAGTGACATGCAGGTACGGCTCCAGGCCGCAGGTTATCTGAAAGGCGGCATTGACGGCGTATACGGTGAAGATACTACCAATGCCGTAAGGGCTTTCCAGAAAGCCAAAGGCATTCCTGTTTCCGGTGTCATTGATGAAATGACCTATGGCGCCCTGAGAAATGAAGATACCTCTTCCGTTTCCTACGAAGGAAGCGGGGAAGAGGAAGGAAGCGGCGACAGAGGATCCTCCCTTTACAGCATCGGTGACAGCGGCAGTGATGTTTCATCGATTCAGCGGAAGCTGAAGAAAATGGGATACCTGGATGGAGCGGTAGACGGCATTTACGGCGGCGATACCGCCTCTGCAGTGAAAGCCTTCCAGAGCGATGAAGGCCTTTCCGTCACCGGCATGGTGAATGGAGACACCCTGTCCCGCATTACCTCTGAATATGCGTCCCAGAGCGGTGAAACTGTGCTTTCCCCGGGAGACTCCGGGAAGAAAGTTATCCGTCTTCAGAACAAACTTCTCCTTCACGGTTATAATCCCGGCAGTGTCGATGGTATTTACGGGGAGGGGACTGCTGAGGCAGTGCGCCAGCTCCAGGCAGAAGAAAATCTGGCCAGAACCGGCATTGCCGACGGTGATGTATGGGACAGACTGGACAGCGCACCCCGCTTTACAGGAAACTATAAAAAAGTATTCCGTATGGAAGCTACTGCCTACACGCCTAATGACGGAGATGGAAGAGGGATGACAGCCATGGGTGCCTATGCAGGCAAAGGCCATGCAGCGGTGGATCCCAATATTATCCCTCTGGGCAGTGAAGTCTACATCGAAGGCTATGGCTATGCCATCTGCGATGATATAGGCGGCGCCATTCATGGAAATATTATCGATGTGGGCGTGGATAACTACGACCAGGCCTACAAATGGGGTATGAAACCCAAAGTGAATGTATATCTGATTCGATAAGAAAAGACCGGGCTTCCGGTCTTTTTTGTTCCTATATGGGACCGCCTGCAGAAACGAAGGAAGCCGGGATATTAACTGCCCCTGTTGTCACATGAAGGAGAAATGCTGAAAAAGGAAGGAAAATAGGGCACTGCTGTTAAGAACATTACTGATAATGAGTCATACCACTGATGAAACCATGGACGCGAAAGCTAATGGAGGTGCAAAGCAGCAGGCCGTAAAAGAAGAGAATAAAAAATAAGTCCTTGACAATGAGGCCCTTCATAGTGTATCCTTATACAAGTCAGCTATGTGGAGTGATACTCAAGTGGCTGAAGAGGACGGTTTGCTAAATCGTTAGACCGGGTGACCGGTGCGGGAGTTCGAATCTCCCTCACTCCGCCATAAAAAAGCGTCGATGCTTCGACGCTTTTTTTATTTGTCAGAAAAGCCATAACCCAGGAGCCTTCCAACGCTTGGCAAAGGGCTATGATGTCAAATCAATGGTAAGCGAACTTAAGCCCCTTCCTGCATACATACAGCAGGGAAAGCAAAAACCGGACAGGGCTCAAGCCTTGTCCGGTTCTGATTTATTCCAGATGATATTCCTTATACAGCCTTTCCCGGGCTTCCTTATCTTCCAAAGCCAGCCTGACATCATCGGCGCGGCCCTCTGCCTGCAGCAGTTTCAAAAGCCGGGCAAGCAGTTCAGCGCCTTCAGTGCGTCCTTCAGCGCGTCCTTCAGCGCGTCCTTCAGAACGCTCATCCATACTCCATTTTTCCAAATCGGCACACATGGCAGCCACCTCCCTGGGGTTATTTTTATAACGATTGACTGTTTCCTTTAACGGCTCCAAGATCATATCATCCACTTTGGATGAACGAAAATCATTCATCAGTTTTCCTATATCATCGGATCCGCCATAGTCTCCATTTATATAAATACCGGTGAACAGGAAAGAAGGGGCCTGCTCCTGCTCACCATAAAAGGCGCCTCTTATGATTAAACCGGTAAAACTGTCTCAAGAAGGAGAAGAAAAACTGCTTTGAATGAATCTCAAACCTTTGCGGAATAAAAATAACGAAGAAGATCAAAACCGGACAGGGCTCAAACCTTGTCCGGTTCCTCTTTAATCCAGATGATATTCCTTATACAGCTTTTCCCGGGCTTCCTTATCTTCCAAAGCCAGCCGGACATCATCGGTGCGGTCCTCTGCCTGCAGCAGCTTCAAAAGCCGGGCAAGCAGTTCAGCGCCTTCAGTGCGTCCTTCGGCACGTCCTTCAGCCCGTCCTTCAGCCCGTCCTTCAGCGCGTCCTTCAGAACGTTCATCCATACTCCATTTTTCCAAATCGGCACACATGGCAGCCACCTCCCTGGGGTTATTTTTATAACGATTGACTGTTTCCTTTAACGGTTCCAGAATCATATCATCCACTTTGGAAGAACGAAAATCATTCATCAGCTTACCTATATCATCGGATCCACGATAGGCTCCATTTACATAAATGATATGTTCTCCATCATTAAAGGGACGGCTTAATTCTTCGATGATTCGATTGATATGGTAACGGGCCAGTCCTGCCTTGAAAATATCATTTTCTGTAATAAAAATGACATAGCTTTCAGGCAGCTGGTCATAGGTATTTCCTTTTTTCAGGCTGTTTAGATCCAGAAGACTGCTGTTGAAACGAGCCCTTCTGGCGCTGGCTCCTTTGTCTGAACGCTGCACCTCGATATCGTATTCAGTTCCGGCAGAGTCAACAGCATGCACGTCCATACGGATTCCATGTCCCAAAAGACTGGGGATGGTGTCCTCTATGGTTACCGATAATACATGAAGATCAGGCTGTTCCATAATAATTCGCAGAATGCATTCTACCGCAGGAATGTTATTCTTGAGACACCGCTTCATGAAATCATCATCCATAAGACGCCATCTTTTGATAATCTGCAGAGCACGCGTATGCCGCCGTTTCTGCAAATCCGATAAGGTCTGTTCGTTCATTGGAGCACCGCCTTTCTCTACTCCTATTATACTTGGAAATTAAAATCGTCACAATGAGGAAATGTTTGGACATCTGTACTAAAAAGGTGCCAGATGGAAGAGATTAGGCTGACCGCTGGTGGTGGGGGCTTCGCCGCCAGTTATTATAAAACCCTGCAGCCGCCCTGTCGGGCGATAGAAATACACCCCTTTTGGTGCTGCGCACCACTTCCCCCGGAGGGGGAAGTTTTAGCGGCACTATGCCTTGTGATGCTTATGAGATTTATCAGATAATGGCGGTATCTCCCTTTGGTGGCTGGTGCCAGCACCTTTGCCCTGGTGGCACTATGGGTGCTCAGCTCAGAAATCAAAAACCGGACACAGAGGCATGTATCCGGTTTTATTTTATTCCAACACCACCGCTTCCTATCCCACACAAAAAAGGCAGCGCCCTTGATTTTCAGAAGGGCGCTGCCTTTTTCTACCATTTACCATTTTCCCTTACTTGTCATCATGAAAGAGGGGAGAGTTCGGATTCTTTTCGTGCAGGCGGCGGACGAATTTCATCACGTCACCCTCCGTCACCACCGTATCCCGGAGGCCATAGCCGTTCCAGAGGGCCTGCTCCCCCGGCGTGAAGGATACGAACACCGACACCGGCACGCCCAGGCCCTCGGCAATATCCAGCAGCATATTGAGGGAGATGTTCTGGTTGTACTTGCCACGTTCCACCCGGGACAGTACGGTCTTGCCCAGATGAAGCTTCTGGGAGAGCTGCTCCTGGCTGTAGCCGTGAATCTTTCTCTGATACGCAATTTTCGCGCCAATCTGGCGCATGATGATTTCCCGCTTTGTTTCCATAACCGTTCCTCTCATGTCTTTGACTTCTTTATTATATTATATGATGAAATCGGGGCGGGCATGTCACCTAAATAAGCTAAAAATTTAGCTTCACAAGATAAGAAATGGAAACAGCCGGCTTCCATGGAGAAATGGAAGCTGCAGGGACGGCGGAAACGGGCGGTTCCTGCCAATGCGCCTCATTATGCTAAAAAATGAGTTAAATAAGGTCAAACCGGGGGCTTTCTGGTACGTGATTCATGGGTTATAATTAAGTTATGGGAACATATAAAATATTTATGAGTTAAAACTTCTTGAACGTTACTATCTAATAAGACTTGATGGGGGTGCTGTCATGTCCGCTTATCTGTGGGAAGAAACGGGAAAAGCAGGTATTATTTCATATAAATTATGGAAAGTCCGTGTGCAGGAGGTGCGTCTTCTGTGCATGGGCTTTTTTGCGCCTTTTTTGGCAGAACCCCACCAGCTGTCCATGTGAATGGCTACAATGAAGGAAGAAAGGAGGAAATATGGCAGAAGGAGAAAACAAGGGCCAGCGGCTTTTAGGAATATACCACAGCCTATCCCGGGGCGAACTGATTTCCAAGGAAGTGCTGGCCCGAGAATACGGAGTCACGGAGAAATCCATCCAGCGGGACATCGATGATATCCGGAGCTACCTGGCAGGCGGCAGGGACGAAAGGGCAGCGGACATCTGCTACGACAGGCAGGCGAAAGGATACCGTCTGGTGGAGGAGGAAAGCAGATGCCTCACCAGGAAGGAAATCCTGGCCATGGCGAAAATCCTTCTGGAAAGCCGGGCCTTTGCCAAAGAAGAACTCCACACCATTCTGGATAAACTTATCGAAGCCTGTCCCAGAGAAGGGCGCAAGGTAGTGGAAGACATGATACGGAACGAAACCTTCTGCTACGTCCCGCCCCGGCATGGGAAGAAGCTGCTGGATGCCCTGTGGGATATTTCCCTTTTCATCAAAAACAGGGAAATCATCCGTTTTTCCTACAAGCGGCAGGACGGGGCAGAAAAAGAGCACACCGCCAAGCCGGTGGCCCTTCTTTTCTCCGAATTCTATTTCTACCTGGTGGCCTACAAAGAAGAGGAAACGGAATTTCCCACCATTTTCCGGGTGGACCGTATAAGAACCATGGAAAAGACAGGGAACCATTTCCAGATGCCCTACCAGGACCGGTTCAAGGACGGAGAATTTCGGAAACGGGTGCAGTTCATGTACCCCGGCGTCCTGCGCCGGGTCACATTCACCTACAGCGGCCCCTCCGTGGAAGCAGTGCTCGACCGCCTTCCCACCGCCCGCATCCTGTCCCATAAAGACGGTATCTATACTTTGACCGCCGAAGCCTACGGCAAGGGACTGGACATGTGGCTGGGCAGCCAGGAGAAATGGGTGAAGGTTTTACAAAGTGAGGAGGTTACATCATGAGCATGAAACTGACAAATATCCACGAAAGGACCTGCCGGTTCTGTGCGTTCTGCAAATACTGGTACGATCCCACCAATTCCGCCATAGAACCGGTAGGCGGCTCCAGCGGATTCTGGCGCTTCGATATGTCGAAGGAAGCACTGTGCATGAAGACCGTGCGGATGAAAAAGAAATCCTGGCAGAGCTGCAGCAAGTACGAATGCAAGATTCCTTACTGAGGAGGGAACATGGGACTATTTGATATATTGAGCTCCGCCGCCGAAGCACTGGCGGATCAGGGGAAACGAGAAAAAGAAAGACGGGAGAGAAGGCAGCACCGTTCTAACCGGGAAATCGTGGACATGTACAATGATGCCATGGACGGAGGCAGCAATTACAGAAAGACTGCCCGGGAGAGCATCAGAGGGGATAACGGATGGTATACCTGTCCTCACTGTGGAAGAAAATTCAGAGCCTCCCAGATGGATGTGGACCATATCATTCCGCAAAGCCGGGGCGGCGGAAGCACCATGGATAACCTGCAATACCTCTGTCCCCACTGCAACCGGTCTAAGGGAAATCGCACGGACGATACAGAAAAGGACTTGGAGAGAAGAAGAAGAGAACTGCGGAATAGAAATAAGAGAGATACAGACCTGCTTGATGAAATCAGCAGGCATCGGGATTAGATAAATGCAGATTTTGCTGCAAAGGACGTGAGGAAGATGGGTTCAGGCGTGAAGAAGGAGCTTCTGCAGCTTTTGAGGGAAGATGAAGATGTTCGTAAACTTTTAAGGGACATAATTCGTAAAGAGACAGGAGATGACAGAAAACAGGCCGTAAAGACCATGGCCGTTCCCGGAGAAGCGGAGAGAGCCTGTTCAGGAGCAGATTCCTTTCCGGAAAAAAGGGATGAAGGAATTGGTGACGTGGTTCGCAAATTGAAGAATGTTATAGATACATTAAGAGGCAAAAACAGGGAGCTGAACGAAAGCATACAGAGTGCCATGGAGGGCGAAGCCAATGCCCGGGAAGAGCTCCGGTCCATGAGCCTTCGTGCACAGCGGCTGGAAAATACGGATTCTGCATTAAAAGAAAGAAATGAAGCCCTTGCACAGGAGGCAGGGCAGTACAAAGCGGCGATGAAGGAGCTGCAGGAAAATATCCAATCTCTTCGAAATGAATTGGATATACAGAAAAAGAAGAGCCTTGCACTGGAAAATGAGGCGGAAGAAAAGGAAGAGGCGCTGCAGTCCCGGTTTGCGGCGGGGTATGCCTGCTTCATGGCCTATCAGGGACTGGATGAAGAATGCAGAAGAAACCTCACCGGCGTCATCCGCCATGGAGAGGATTTTGAAAGTTTTATCTGCTGCCTGGCCCAGAGCAGGGCGCTGGAAAAGATATGGGATGAAATGCTGGCCTGTGTCATGGATGGCAGACAGGACAGCGTGGATATACTGGATGATGTTTTCAATTATTCCATGGGTCTCATCAACAAGACTTTGTCCCAGCCCTACTATGAGAGACTCTCCGTGCCGGAAGGTGCTCCCTTTGATTCCGATTTGGAACGGCTGGTGCCGGACAGCCCCAATCAGGGGCAGGTGCAGGCGGTTTACCTGGCGGGATTCAGGAACAGGTACAGCTGCCAGATTATTCGCAAAAGCCTTGTTTCTTTATAAGAAACAGCAGGAAATAGACGGGAGGGTTATGTATGTCAAGAAAATCAGCACAGCTGCGGCAGATGCTGCAAAATATGGGCGCCGGAAAGGCGCAGAGCCTGGTGCCGGGAGGCAGGGAAAGAGAGAATGCTTCATCCGGGAATACGATAAAAAATCACAGAAGTGACCAGACCTATCTGACCGGCCATGCCTTTTATTCGGAGAAAGGCTGGATGGAAAGAGAAAGCCGGCTGGTGGATGAAGAAATGCATCGGATAGAAGGATATCTTACCACTCTGCATCATGTGCTTCCATCCATATTGAATCAGGAATTCATTATGATGAAGAATAAAAAGGTGTGGCTGGATACGAAGCTGCTGGCCCTGTATCCGAAGCCTGATGCTTTTAAAATAAGGTTTATTCATCATCAAGATGAAAACGTAGTGATGAACTATACAGAGGTCATTGAAGGCTTTACTTTTGAAGCGCCTACATTTGATGAATGTGCTGTTACTTTTCGGAGAAATCGGGGTAATCCATATATAGGGGAATATGGGAAGATGGATTATCTTAACAATGTTTATAATATTTCAGCTTCTAATAATCGCAGCCAGGGGGAGGGTTATTTGCGGTCGACATCTTGGGGCAACATATATAGCAACACATATATATTTCCTGATTTTCTTGCTACGAAAACGCCCAATGGAGATCATTTACTGCGTTACTGTACGTATAATGCAGATTTAAGACAAAGTTTTTATTATTTTGGTGGGGATCAAAGCTGTTATATTATCCCTATCTGCCATCTGGCCAAGTCTGTCTCAGAAAGCTACTCTCTTATTCACCGCTTGGACTGCCTTATGGAAAATCAGCTTGTACCGGAGGGCCTGGGAAATACGGAAGATGCCTACAAAGAGCTGATGAAAAAATGGGAAAAAATTAGCACATATCTGTCTGTAGATATAGATAGTCTTGCATTGGACAGAGAAGCTTACCGGAAGCAATGCCTTGAGGTGTATGACAGGGATTATGATACTTTCCGGAAGGATCATCCGGAAGCCGGGGAAATCAGGGACTATATGAAGGACTCTCTTCTGCAGTGCGATTTCATCAGGGCTAATATCAGCCCCTACGATGAGAAGCGGCTCACCGATATCAATCTGGGTCACTGGGAGCTGGTGGAAGAGCCTCTTCCCGGTTGGAAGGAAGAAAAGCTGCCGGAAGGCAAGGCATGGGTGGCCCGCCCGCCGCAGCTGGATGTGCGGGGCGGCGTATGTGCCATTGATTTCGGGACGAAAAGCACGGTGGTGGCCTGCCGTGATGAGAACCAGGATGAAAGGCTTCGTCGGGTAGGAAAAGGAGATTTCAATGCGGCGCCCCGGGAGACGGACTATGAGAATCCCACCACCGTGGAGCTTCGCCATTATGACCGGTTCCGCGAAGCCTATGAGGGAAGGCAGGGCAGACCCTTTACCCGGTGGAGTGATGTCACCGTTTCCCATCAGGCGGCAGACGCCATCTTTAATGCGGAGTATACCGGTGCCTATTACAGCGTGTTCAATGAATTGAAGCAGTGGGCCAATGACCCTGCCCGCCGTATGTTCCTTACCGACCAGGAAGGAAAAGTCATCGAACTGAAGCCCTATAGCGAAATCAGGGAAGGGGACTTTGACCCCATAGAGATTTATGCTTACTACCTGGGGCTTTATATCAATAACATGACAAATGGGATTTATCTGGACTACATCATGTCCTTCCCTGTGAATTACAGCGTAGCGGTGAGGGAGAAAATCAGGAGCAGCTTTGAGCGGGGCATTCGGAAGTCCCTGCCTCCGGCCATCCTGAATGACCAGGAGAAAATGAAACATTTCCGCATCCAGCCGGGCTGCAGCGAACCGGCGGCTTATGCCATCACTGCCCTTCGGGAATTCCATCTGGAGCCCCAGTCCGAAAATGACAGGGTGGCTTACGGAGTCTTTGACTTTGGCGGCGGCACCACTGATTTTGATTTCGGCATAGCCAGCATTCCAGCCCGTCACTACAATATGCAGATTGAGCAGTTCGGCTACGGTGGGGATCCCTATCTGGGCGGTGAAAATATCCTCATGCTTATGGCCTATGAAGTATTCAGGGAAAATGCGGCGGTCATGCGGGAGCAGAAGATTCACATGGTCCTGCCGGAAGGAGTGCGCCGCTTTACCGGCTCCGAAGTGCTTGTAGAGGACAGGAGCAACGCCTCCCAGTCTGCTTATCTGAATACCCGGGAGCTCCAGCGGTTCCTCCGTCCTATCTGGGAAAAGACGGCAGGCTATGAGGAACTGGGTAATGATGAGCAGTCTATTTCCCTGTATCCTACCGACAGCAGCAAAAAGGAAATGGTAAAAATCAAAATCCGGATTCCTGACCTTGATAAGCTCATCCATGACCGTATCGAAAAAGGGGTGCAGAGTTTCTTCATCAAGCTCACCGAAGCATTCCGGAATGTGGATTACCATGGCAAAATCAATATTTTCCTGGCAGGCAATTCCTGCAAATCCAAAGTGGTGCAGGAGCTTTTCCGACAGGTGATTAATGAAAAAGAGCAGGCAATGGAAAAGACCATGGGAGCCAAGGGTTTGTTTACCCTTTATCTTCCTTTGGAACTGCAGAATCAGACGGAATCCAAAGGAAAAGACAAGGAAGCCCAACCGGAAAAGGAATGGGACCGTGTCCGCACAGGAAAGACCGGCGTGGCCTTCGGCCTTCTCCGCTGCCGTAAGGGTGCCCGTGATGTGAAGATCATCAATAAGAATGATGAAATGGTACAGGGAGCAGAAAAAGAAGTGAAGTTCCCCTATTATCTGGGCGAAATCGGTAGGGATGGCCTGTTTCATGTGACAGTGGGACCGGATATCGGCTATGGCAGCTGGGTGGAATACATTGATGCCAGCGAAGATGAATTTGAGCTGTGCTATACAAAAGACGCCCGCGCCCAGACAGGGAAGCTCCCGGACAGCGAAGTGCCCCGAGTGAGCTGCTATCTGGATGAAGATGAAGTGACGGACGATGAGAACGTCAATGTATTTGTCCGTAAAAAGGACGTGGAAACACTGCAGTATGCTGTGGGTTCTCTTAAGAAATCGGAGGATGGGAAAAATCTTTTCATGCCGCTTCATGCAGGACGGATTCATGAGTGCAAATTAAAGTAAGCAGGACTGGAGGATTATGATGGAATCAGGTTTGGACAGGGAAACGGCGTCGCGGAGCCTGGAGGAATCGAAACAGGTTCTCCGCCTCTTGGCGGAAAAGCAAAAGATTTCCATTTCTTCCACTGGAAAAGAAAAGCCCTGGCATATCAGGGCGAAGGACTTATTCCTGTACCAGGTGAAGGAAATTACCTATGAAGATAAGGCGCCCAGCCGGGAGGCTATGGAAAATATTCTTGGCGCTTTCAAGGGCATTGATGGTATCAGCTTTATTTATATGATACTGGGAGACAGGAAAGGCGTCCGTTTTTATCTGGGGGTGGCCAGAGACCGGAAGGATAGAGAAAATTCTCTGGGCATGGAAATCAATGATATCGGTACCCATATCCTGGAACGGAGCATTCGCGGGAATTTCCGCGGGTGCAGGCTGAAAAAACTGGAACCGGAAGAAAAAGAAGAAGTGCTGGAAAAACTTTCTCATCCCGCTTATGCAGGTATACTGGAAGGGGTGCCAAGCATTGAAAAAAGCAGCAGAATGATGACAGAAGGCAGGGATTTCCAAGGGACCGACCGCCTTATCGATGTTATGAGCGGCGATGAGTTCGGCTACGTGGTCATTGCCCGTCCCTATACGGAAGCGGAAATGGACCAGGTAGAAAAGGATTTGTACACCGTTTATGACCTGCTCATGCCTCTGGCAAAGAGGACCCTGCAGCGGGTAGACAGCCTGCAGGATAATGAAACCTCTTCTTCTGTTACATCCAATATGAACCAGTATTCGAAAGGGACCAGTACATCAGATTCTGACAGCCATCAGCATACGGAAAACAGAAATGTTACGGACACTAAATCCCAGTCCAGGACAAGACAGAACTCAAGCTCTACAACTTCCAACTCCCAGGACAATCAGACTGACAGTGCAAGTGAAAGTACCAATCATCTCGATTCCGACGGGGGACAGTACAATAGAGATGAAAAAAGCAGCGGTTCAAGCCAGAGCTGCTCCATCGTACAAACGGATTCCCATGGAACGCAGGAAAGTGATTCCTTTAACAGTTCCTTCTCCAGAAATCGGTCCTATGTGAAAGGCACATCTGAAACAGACGGGTACTCCCACAGTGTTACAGAAAATGATGTCCATAACCTCACCTCCAACAGCAGCAGCCAGAAGGGAAAATCCACCAGTAAGGGGTACCAGCTTTCTGAACAGCTGCCGGTGGAACAGAGAGAAACCATGGACTGGGAAAAATATATTGATGAAGTCCTTCTTCCAAGACTGGATAATGGACGGGGTAAGGGCCTCTTCCTTTCCTGTGCCTATCTCTTTGTCAATGATTCCAGGGCCAAGCTGTACAGGCTGGCCAATACAGCCATTTCCCTTTTCAGCGGAACCAAGGGAAACCGGGCGGCCCTCCGCTTCCAGGAATTTGCCATGAATGATGAGGTGGATGAAGAAGCGCCCCTTTCCGAACGCCTCCGCCCGGAGTGTGTCAACACATGGCAGAACCTGTCCAATCTGCAGATTCCTGACAGGCATATTCTGTCTGCCGGAAAGAATGAAGAGGCAGTGATTACGGCGCAGTCCGGGGATGCGGACTGCCGAGGCGACTGGCTTTCTTCCGATGAGCTGGGGATTTTGACCGGATTTCCGCAGAAAGAGGTCATTGGCCTGAAGCTTCGCAAGGAAGTGGACTTTGGCCTCAACGTGTCCGACATTCCGGAAGAAGACCGCATTGAGCTGGGAAAACTGGTGCAGTGCGGTGAGGAAAAAACGCCGGTTTACCTGGATCGGCGGGATCTGGATAAGCATATGTTTATTGCAGGCACCACAGGCAGCGGTAAAACCACGACCTGCCAGAATATCCTTCTGGACTGTGATATGCCTTTCCTTGTCATCGAACCGGTGAAGAATGAATACAGAGCATTAAAGGAGCAGTGTCCCGATATCATTTATTTCACACCGGGAAACCAGAAGACAGCGCCCTTTTTCCTGAATCCCTTTGAGCTGTTTCCTGGAGAATCCATTTCCGCCAGGGCTGACATGCTGAAGGCGTCCATGGAGGCATCCTTCCATATGGAGGCAGCTATTCCGCAGATTTTGGAATCCGCTATCTATCGTGCCTATGAAGAAAAAGGCTGGGATGTGAACGCCGACACCTGGCATGGAAAAACGGCAGACGATAAGGATGGCCCATTCAGTCCCTACTCCAATGCTTTTCCCACCTTTGCAGATTTTGCAGAGGTAGTGAAGAAAGAAATCAGGGACAAGGGATTTGATGAGAGACTGAGAGATGAATATCTGGGAACCATCAATTCCATGACTGCCAGCCTGCTTGTGGGCTCCAAAGGGCAGATGCTGAATACGCCGAAGTCGGTAAATTTCTATGACCTGGTGACCAGGAAGGTGGTTATTGAACTGGATGAAATCAAAACGGGGTCGGAAAAGTCCCTCCTTATGGGGTTCATCCTTACTAACCTTCTGGCCGCAGTGAAAGCCCGCCATGAGGAGGCCAAGAAAGAGGGAAGGGAGTTCCGCCATATTACCCTGGTGGAAGAGGCCCACCGCCTTCTCAGCCGGTATATGCCTGGAGACAGCCTGAACAAGAAGCAGGGCGTGGAAGTCTTTGCGGACATGCTGGCGGAAGTGCGAAAGTACGGTGAATCCATGATGATTGTGGACCAGATTCCGGATAAGATGACGCCGGAAGTTCTGAAAAATACGAATACCAAAATCGTGCACCGCCTTTTTGCCCAGGATGATAAGGAAGCCATGGGGAATACCATGGCACTGGACCAGGACCAGATGTCATTCCTGTCTAATCTGGTGGCAGGCAGAGCCATCGTATTTTCTCAGGGCTGGTCAAAAGCAGTGCAGGTACAGGTGAAACAGGCCACCAATACCACCGGAAAAGAAGTGCCCGATGAAGAAATCCAAAGGTCTGCTTACCGTTTCTATGGAGAGAAAGAGGCTTTGGACAGCGGCGTCCTCTTTGATTTAAGAATCCGTCCTGTCACAGAAGAAATCATTTCACAGTATTTCAAAATCCTCCGGCATAAGAAACAGGGAGGAGATGCCCTTTATAATATTCTGGATCCAACATATCGTGAGAAGGAACAGCGCTGGACAGATTTCGTCAATGAGCTGGAACGATATCGGGGGCTGGGAGCAGAAACGCTGGCCCGGGTTTATAAAGGATATATGGATCAAAAGGAGCAGGCTGCTGTCAATAAGGAGAGTATACCGGCTCTGTGCGTAGAACTGGATGACATTCAGAATTTTATCCGCTATGTTCTGGAAGGCAGCATGGGAAAGGCAGAGAGGTTTTTACGCTTTCTGCAGAAAAAAGAAATCATAATGAACGTGGGCAGTAAGATTTTGGGAAAAATGAACAGGAAGGACATTCATGAGCAGGTTAGTTCCGAAAGTCTGAAAGAATTTGGAAAGAGTCTGGCAGAGTTAAAAACGGATGTGGGTTTGGATGACCTGGCTACCTTTTTGTATGAATCTCTCTATGACTGGCACTCCATTATCCACCAGGAGGGAAAGGAATATGATGAAGAAGCCAGAAAGGAACTGAAACGCTTTTTGAACAACTTATCTCAAAATGCAGAGACCGCGATTGACGAAGCAGGCTCATTTGAACTGTTGTATCGGGATTGGAAGTTCATTGTGAAGCGGTATAGAAATACGGTTGCATGACAGCAGGAGCTGTCTGGAAAGGAGAAAATCATGGGATTACTTAGTTTCATTGGGAGCTGTATATCCGGAGTATGCAGCGCGGTAGGAAGTTTCATCAGCGGGGCCTGCAGCGTATTCACAAAGGCTGTGGCCGGTATTGCCGGTATTGCAACTGGTGCTTTGTCTATGGTGCTGGGACCCTTGGGACCTATTCTGGGACCGATTATTGCAAACCTGATTATAAAGGTCATTGGCGCGGTTTTATCCAAGCTGGCCAAGCTGCTTCATATTACGAAGGAGGAGGAAAAACCGGAAGAAGTGGGATACCGTGTGGATGAAGCCGGCCGACACGAGGACTGGAAGAAGAGAGAGGAGTTTGCTTCATTCCAGGATTATTATGACTATCTGCGGCAGCAGATTCCGGATGAGGAAATTGACCAGGATAAACTGAACAAGAACAGCGGCGCATACCGGATTATCGGTTCCAGCACCCTGTACCATGAAATCGGTGAGGAAGAGGGCATGGACCTTCCCGGAGAATTCATGATGGATATCGGCAGAGGCAAACTGTCGGCAGAAGAAGTCAAAACCGTTCTGAAAACCTTCAAAGATTTGAAGGTGGATGGAAAATCGATCGCCGACTACTGGGAAGGCAATATGACCTTCCGGGAAGAAAAACCGATTACAGAAGCGCTTCGCACCGCATTTGCTGTGCTCTATCCGGAAAAGAGTAAAGAAGAAATCAATGACAGACTGGATGATATCCGTTCCGCTACCAGAGGTACTATCGATAATGGAGATTCCCTTGAAACACTGAAGCGTCTCTACAAGGATGAAATCAGTCAAATGGAGCAGGAACGGGCTGACATTGCCAAAAGCGGCGACAGCGATGCGTTGAGAGAATTTGACCGTGTGAAGTAAGGGCGATTTGTAATTAAAACAGGCAAAGGCGGCTTTCTGAAGATTATAGAAATTCGGGGAGCCGGCCTCTGCTTTTGCTGTTTTACTTTGCCATTAGTTACCATAGGGCGGCATAACCTTAAAAGCATCGAAAAGGGGTGCTGTGGTACAATAGGGCTAGATAATTAACATGAGAGAGCAGATGTCAATTAAAAGGCTGGCAGAGATGAGCACTTGAATTTTAAGAAACATGTATTCGATGCGCGGCTAAAAGAAAGTTTGTGAGAGGCGGTGAAAGTATGAAGTCACCTGAGTTAAATGCAGAGAAAATTCAATTCCAAATGGATTATGCTGCGAAGAGAGGAATTAAAATAAAACCTAAAATCAAAAAGGAAGGTTGGGTAGAAAGAGAATCCATTTCTATTTTGAACAAGAGATTACAAATCGACCGGGAGCTTACGAAGGCCTATAACGAACAAAGGGCAGTAGACGGACTGGGAGATACTTCCAAGTATGAAGCTGTGAATATTACTTCCGAAGAAACGGGAGATATGGATAAGGTGTCACAGACGGCCATGAAAGTATACCGGGACGTTGAAACGGTTCGTAAAAATAGAATTTCCGATTTCCATTCAAGGCGGGATACATTCTCCCAGAAATGGAAGCAAATGGAAGATATCATGAGACAGGAGGGAGTGGAATCCATTGAAATACCTCATAAGGATTGAAAAGGACAGAAATGACAAAATCAGGGCCTTTCTCTATGCCGGTGACGGCATGGATATGGAAGTCAAGAAGCCCGGAGGAAGCCGCTCCATCCATGTGGACACAGAGCAGGAGCGAAAATATCTGTGGAACTGGATTCGGGAAAATGAAGGCTGGTCTGAAAATGAAAGGCAGGATATTATTATCCTTGCGGAAGAAGCGGGCAGAACGGCGGCGGAGGCGCTGGTTCAGGAAGCTAAAAACCTGAAACTGGATGGAATGATAGTCAAGCCGACGGAATGGGGCGAATCGCAGGTACTGCGATTCCTGCGCACCTATGTTTTGCAGGATAATGGCATGTTCTACCAGAAAGATACAAGGAAATTTATCCTTCCTGCCAGTGGGAGAAAGCTGAATTTCTATGGCCTTTATGATGACATGGCTCTTAAGCCGGCAGAGAAGAAGCCCAAAGCTTTGAAAAAGAAGCCCTCTATGCCGATAGTACAGAAGAAGCCTGAGACAAAAAAGACTTCTTCTACTGCAGAACAAGGGCAGTCGTCTAAGTCGGAAACAAAGGATGAGCCTCGCGTTTTCGTCAAACATAATGTACCACCGGCATCGAAAGCAGCCTCCAAAGTGCTTTCCAAACCAACAGTACAGAAAACAGATGCCCCTGCGGAAAAAGAGAAGATGCCAAAGCTCGATGAAAAAGTCACTCCCCAGGCCACCGATGCCCAGCGTCATGAATTCCTGAAGAAACAGGCTGAAGGGTATGTGTTCACTGTGGGAAATAAAGATGGACAATGATTTAAGGAAACAATGATGAAATCGCAGGGGAATATATTTCCTGCGATTTTTTAAAATCATGGCAGAATCCCATACTGTCCGTGTGAATGAATGATGCGAAGAAAGAATTCTATGGCAGATATGTCCATTTTTATCTATCCAATGTCTACTGCTGTCATGGAATCACTAATATCTCTGTAAAACGGAAAGGAGGCCATCATGAAAGGCTGTGGCTGCCTGCTCCTTACGCTGATAGGAGCGGTACTTCTGGTTAAGTTTTCTTTGTCACTCATCTACTATGTAGTCATCGCGGCCGTGGTGCTGTGGCTTCTTTCCAAAGTGCTGTGAGGATTTGCTGGTGCGTCTATGAAATGCGGGACAGGGCTCCCGCATTTTTCATAAGGAGGAAAAGAGGGTATGGCTATTTTTATCCATCCCCTGTGACGGATTTTCATGGCAGTGAGGGGGAGAGGCTGGTATACGAAGCGCTCCACCGGCTGTCAAATGATTATGTGGTCTTTTACTCCTTTCGCTGGCTGGGGGGGGTAACGGGAATCGGATTTCCCGCATTTTCTTTTTTATGAAAAGCAGAATCCCATATGCTGTCCATGTGCTCTGCTACAATTAAGTTACAAGCTGTTGATTTCATCATACAGAGAAAGGATGAGTCTTATGAAAGTAGTCAAAGGCAATTTTGGAGAAGGGAAAGGAAAGGCCCCGGCTGAGGGAAAAGCACAAGAGGAGGTGCCCTTTGAGCATAAGCTGGTGGACTTTGCCAAGGCAAAGGAGGAGATGGAGGAGGAAACGAAGGGGGACCGCGCTCTGGATGATTTCCTTTCCTCCCTCACGCCGGAGCAGCTGGCGGCGCTGGACAGGGTGACGGAGTCCATGGCGGACGAAGCCTTCGATGCCCTGGACGATGCGGATGAGCTCATGGATGAGCTGGATGAGGAAATCGACAGGCTCTTTGACGGTCTGGATGATTGAAGGTGAAAGTATGGACGATATCTGCGATGCCCTTCTGGGCTATGCCCTGAAGCGGGTGGTTCTGGGAGCCCATGATTATCCGGAGTCCCACAAACGCCTCTATCCCGGCGACGTGCTCTCCGTCTCCCGCTGGGGCAATCTGTATGAACATTTTGCAGTGTACATCGGCAAGGGTCTGGTGGTACACTACGCCTCCGATGACGGCGACTGGGGCGGCGACGTGCGGGTGAGAAAGGCGGCGCTGGACGACTTCGTGGCCGACAGTGACGGCTACCGCATCTGCCGTTTCCCGAAATCCATGCCCATCGCCGGCTACCACCTCTACAGCCATAAGGAAACGGTGGAGCGGGCCCTGTCGAGGCTGGGAGAAACGGACTACAGCCTCTTTTCCAACAACTGCGAACACTTCGCCATCTGGTGCCGGACGGGATTGTCAATGTCAAAACAGGTGGAAGAGTTTCTGAGGGAAATCGTAAGGGACACGCCTTTGGCGTAAGGGGGGGCATTTCCATCGGGCGCTAGCCCGGTTGGCATGTTTTCCTATCGCGCCAAGGGCGCGGTTTTTCAATTTTATCATGAGAGGCGTCCTTCCTCATTTAAAGGGCGTTTACCATTGCCGCCGGAGGCGGCTTTAGGCTCCTTCCCCAGGAAGGAGCTGGGCGAAGCCCTGAGGATAGGTCCGAAATTTAGAGGAATTGCTTTTTATGCAACTGACTCCCCTATCCTCCGTCGCCTTCGGCGCCCCTTGCTGGGGAAGGAGGGCTTTTTCTCTTTGTCGTGCAGCACTGGTGACATAAAGTAAATCCCGTAACGCTGACTACAAAACGCATCGCCGAAGGCGATACCGCCACCCTTTGAACCCTATGAACCTTCTGAACCCTCTGAACCCTCACGCCGCAGGCGTGTCCATAAGCCGCTGTCAAACTTAAGAACCCTCCGGCCTTTAGGCCAGTCCATCTTAAGAACCTTTCTCCTTGAAAATAGGTTATAATGAAGAAAACACATTACACGCAATACGCAATACTCACAGTCTTTGATTTCATGGGGAGGTCAGGTATGGACGAGGAGGAAAGGCGCCAGCGGCGGGCGGAGAATGCATTGGGAGCTCTGGCAGCAGGGGCTTCGGTGGATGAATCGGTGCGGCGGCTGGCTGAGGTGTATCGGAAGCCTTTGGAGTATAGGGGGAACCGGAAGCTCTTTGACGACGGCATGGCGAAGCGGCTGGCGAAGGAGAATCTCTTTGCTTCGGGGAAGGCGGTGAAGGATCCCTATACGGGAAAGAAGCTGTTTCTTCGGAAGCAGGAGGCGAAGCTGGCCTATGGGAAGAAGTGGACGGAGCATCTGGCGGAGGCGGACCATGTGGAACCGGTGCACCGGATTTTTGAGGCCCATAAGGACGATGCCTGGGTCACCAATAGCGACATCAAGGACGCGGTGAACAGCCCGGAGAATCTGAAGACTATTTCCCGGAAGCTGAATAATGCGAAACGGGATCGGAGAAATTCCGATTTCTACGGCGATGACAGGTATCTAGCGGATAAGGATATCCACCTTTCCAAAGAGGCGAAGGAGCGGGCCATGGAGGACGGCCGGCAGGCGCGCAGCCATGTGGACCGGTCCCTTGCCTTGAAGGGGGCAGGAAATCTGGCTGCCGAGTTTCATGACGCCGGTGTAAAGGCCGCTGCCGGAGTAGCGGTATTTTCGGGTGCCATGGCGGCGGTGGATAATATGGTGGCAGTGATTGAAGGGAAGAAGGAGCCCGGTGAAGCCATCAAAGACCTGGTGAGGGCGACGGGCACGGCGGCAGCCCTTTCCTATTTCGCCGGCGGCGCAGTGAGTGTCATTTCCCACAGCCTTTCGGCATCTTCCAATTCTCTGGCCCGCATGCTGGGACAGGCAGGTGTGCCGGGAAAGGTGGTGGCGGCGGTTCTTGCGACGGCGGGGATTATTAAAAATTATATCTATGGAAATATCACCGCTTCCGAGTGTATTGCCCAGCTGGGGGAAACGGGGATTGCCACGTCCACCGCCGCGGCCGGCATGTATGCGGGAGCTGTGTTGATACCGCTTCCTGTCATCGGTTCACTCATCGGCGGCATGGTGGGGTATATGCTGTCGGGAAAGGTGTTTACCGCATTGAGCGGCGCCCTGTCTTCGGCAAAGCTGGCCCGACAGGAGCGGATTCGAATCGAAAAGGAATGCGCCGAGTCCATACGGAAGATACAGGAGTACCGGCGGGAGCTGGATGAAATCACGGAGAAATATTTCAAAGAAAACCGGAAGGCCTTCGATGAAGCCCTGGGGGATATGGCCTGGGGCCTGAAGCTGAGGGATGCCGACGGCTATATCCATGGGGCCGGAAAAATCATTCAGCAGCTGGGCGGTAAGGTGTCTTTCCGGAACATGGATGAGTTTGATGAATTAATGAAGAGTGATACCATCATTAAATTATAAGGAGGTACATCATGCCTATTCCATTCATTCTTGGCGGTATCGCCGTGGCGGCCGGTCTTGTGGGAGCAAAGAAGGCGAAGGATGCCAGCGATAAAAATGCCCGGGCGAAACGAATCAACCGCAGAGCTGACGAAAAGTTTGAGAACGCAAAGAAAGCGCTCCTTGCTGCCCGGGACGAGGCAGGCAGGGCCCTGAAAAATCTGGGGCAGGCGAAGGTGGATATCCTTCATGGCAGTGTCACCCGTTTCGTGGACACCTTCGGAAAGATTCATCATGTGGAGCTCACCGGTTCTGCCGGCATGGACGAACTGGCGGAATTTACGGTGAACGAAGATGCCTTAAAGGAAATGGGGGAACTGGGCAGTCTTGCTTCGAAAATGGTTTCGGGCACGGTGGAAGGACTGGCTGCCGGAGGCCTCATGGCTTTTGGCGCCTACAGCGCCGCCGGCCTTCTGGGCACTGCCGGTACGGGAGCAGCTATTGCAGGTCTTTCGGGGGCGGCGGCCACCAATGCTACCCTGGCCCTCCTGGGAGGCGGCACCCTGGCGGCAGGAGGCCTTGGCATTGCCGGCGGCACCGCCGTGCTGGGCGGCCTGGTAGCGGGGCCGGCCATTGCGGTGATGGGTTTCATGATGGATGCCAAAGCCGATAAGAATCTGGACATAGCCAAGAGCAAACGGGCCAAAGCGGAAAAAGCGGAGGCGGAAATGAAGTTGGCCGGAGATGCCTGCCGGGCCATCGGGAAAAGGGCGGATATGTTCAGACATCTGATTTCTGAAATCGACCCTATTTTCAAGTCTCTCATCGGGAAGATGGAAGCGGTGGTGAAGGAAAAGGGCACAGACTATAGGGACTATGGCGAAGAAGAAAAGAAAACCATTGCCATGGCCCTTGCCACCGCCGGTGCCGTGAAAGCAGTGCTTGATACGCCTATCCTCAACAAGGCGGGGGCGGTGACGGAGGAATCCCTTACGGCCTATGAAAGGGTGGAGGCTTTCCTGCCGAAGGTGATGGGATAATGGACTTTCCCTGCATTGCCTGCGGCCTCTGCTGCGAAAAGGCCCGGTACGTGAAAGAACTGAGGCCCTTTCTTGATGAAAAAGGACAGTGTTCCTTTTATGACAGGAAAAGCAGAAAATGCCGTATCTATGACTGCCGTCCCGCCATCTGCCATACGAAAGTCATGTATGAAAAAAGGTTTCGCGCCTTTATGACGGAAAAGGACTATATCCTGGCCAATCTTTCTGTGTGCCTGGCGCTGAACAGGGCCGCCGGAAATCGGGATAATGAGGAAAGAATCCGGAACATCATGGAAGAAATCGAGGAAAGGGCTGATTGAAACATGGAGGCCCTGGGGAGGCACTGGTGTCATTGGGGCGGGAGATTTCTCCACTCTGTGGAGACTCTGCATGGAGTCTCCAAGGCAGCCGAAGCTGGCCTCCAGCCTACCCAATAAAAGGCTTTCCTATTGGTGGCTGACCGGCTGCGGTCGAAATGACAAGAGAGTGGGCGACGCTGGTGCTATTGGAGCATGAGGTTTCTTCTCTTGGCTCATTTATGGATACATCTGTGTTTACTTTGGATTCCTGAAAGGAGGATTTATGCGTAAAAAAACGATGGCCGACGGCATACTGGGCATTTCCATTGCCGCCGCCCTGGCATCGGCGCCTTTTCAGGAAAGCAGTCTGGCTGCAGGAGCCCTGTTTCACCTGTCCTTTGCCGCTTCCGTAGGCGGCTTTGCAGACTGGTTCGGCGTCACTTCTCTTTTCAGGAAGCCCCTGGGCGTACCTTTTCGGACCAGCCTCATCTCCAAAAGCCGGGATAAAATCGTAGCCATGGCCAAAGACATGGTGACAGAGGAAATCCTCTCCGAACGGCGGCTGAAGAGGCTGCTGGTGAACCATGTGCCGTCAGCAGTGGTAGAGCGCTGGCTGAAGGAGCATCGGCAGGAACTCAGCCGCATTCTGACCGACGGTCTGGAAACTGCTTTTTCCTCCCTCCATGAAGAATGGCTTTGGCAGATGGCAGGAAAGAGCTTTTCCGCCCTGCTTCCTGCCATCGACTGGGCTGCCATTCTGGCGTCGGTGATGCTTTCCTTTAAAAAGTATGAGAAAAAAGAAGCCCTTTCGGAGGCCCTGGCAGAGGAAGTACGCCATTTCCTGCAGGATGAGTTTACTTTGGAAGAAATAGGACATATTTACCACGCCGCCTGGGACCATTATGAGGCTCATGGTCCTTTGAATTTTCACCGCCTCTTCCGGAAGGCCGTAAAGGATAGGGATAAGGAATTCATCAAAGGCATTCAGAAAAAGATTTTTGATCTGGCAGATACCCTGACTCATGAGGACAGCGAGGTAAGGAAGGCATTGGGCGAAAAATATGACAGACTGCTGGAAAGACTTTCCAACGACAGCCCCTGGAAACAGGAGCTGAACCGGAAAATTTCTCATATGGCAGAAACACTGCTGGAAGAGAAAGGAAAGGATTTCTTTCTGGAGGCATGGCGGGTCCATCATGAAGAGCTGGCAGGCCTTCTGGCGGAGAAAATTCTACTGTACGTCGAAAACATGATGGAAGATGAGGGAGAGCGGCGCCGCTTCGACGCCTGGCTCCTCTCCCTGGCCCTGCCCCATGTGAAGGAAATCCATGAGGCTGTATCATCGGTGGTGGAAAAGAAGCTCTCCCAGTACGACGGAAGTGCCATGGCCCGCCTTGCAGAGGAGGCGGCGTCGGAAGAAGTGGCGGCCATCCGCATGAACGGCTCCCTTTTCGGCGCTCTGCTGGGTCTTGCCTTTTTTGTGGCGGGGGTGATGGTATGAAACGGTATCAGCGGGCCAACTTTCTCATGGCAGCGGCTTTTCTTCTATTCCTTCTCACCTTTTGCCTAAGCCGCTGGAGTCCCTGGCAGAAAGAGACCTGGCTTTCTGTGCTCTATTTCCTGGCCCAGTCCTGCTTCATCGGCTGCGTGGCGGACTACATTGCCGTGGAAGCTCTTTTCCGGCGGCCCTTCCATCTGCCGGTGGGACGGCTTATCCCTAAAAGCAGAAAGCGCATTATCAGAAAGCTGGGCGAGGTCAACAGCACTCTCCTTTCCAGAGAAAACATGCTGAAAAAAGTGGAAAATTTTTCCGCTTCCCGTCTGGTGTTCAGCCGTCTTGAAAAAGAAGAAAATCGGAATGGACTGGAAAGAAATTTGGCGGAAAAAGCAGGGACCTGGTTCGTTTCCTTTGTCAAAGCCCATAAAAACGATGCCGCCGCCATGGCAAGAAGGGAAGGAGAAAAGAAGCTCTCTGCCTTCACGGCCTTTGTCAAAGGAAAGATTCTTTCTGAAATGAATCGGGAAGAGTGGCTGGACAAAATCCTGGAGGAAGCGGAAAAAAGGACCAGAGACGAGAGAAATAGAGAGGCCCTGGCCCGCTTTCTGGAGGACCGGGGAGACAAAGAAGAAAAGGGATTCTTCAGCTCCCTGGTCTATGGCCTTGGAAAATTTTTCGGCGCCATAGACTACGACAACCTGGCAGATTCTGCCATGGATGCCCTGGGGGAAGAGATAGAAACCTGGAAGGAAAAAGACAATCCCTTCCGCAGGACCCTCCTTTCCGGCTGGGACAGCATGGTGAGACGGTTCCTGGAAGAAGAGGCCACGGAAAGAGCACTGGGAGATTTCGGCAGAATCCTCTTCGCTTCCTTTCCGGTGGAAGATAAAGTGGAAGAGGCGGTGGACCGTTTCATGGAAGAATGGGGAGAAGGCAGGGCCTTCCATGAAAAATTGGTTCCCCAGCTGGAAAATGCCCTGCACCACGCTATTACGGCCGCCGGCCATGACGAGGGCTTCCGAAAACGAATGGACCGATTCGCCAGAGACCTGGCCGTGGAAATCATCTCCTATGAACACGGCTGGCTGGCCCCTGCCATGACGGAAGTGCTGGAAAACTTCACAGACCGGGAGCTCAATGAATTTGTAGAATCCAAAGTATGGAGCGAACTGGAGGGGATCCGTATCAACGGCGCCCTGGTGGGCCTCCTGGCAGGCTGCGCCTTCTATGTGTTCCTCATGTGGGTATGGGTGCCCTTTGTGGGAAAATGGTAAATGAAGGCAGCGGTTCATGGCGGGATCAGGATTGGAAAGGAAATCCCATAACCCGGGACACCTTAAAATTATTAGGCCTCTTTGGGGTCTTAGATTTTCTACGAAAATCCAGCTGTCCTCCGACGCCAAAGCTCCTCTCTGTAAAAGGGGCTTTGGCGCTTTGTCATGCAGCCATGGTAAGACAAATGCAAGACCGTTACGATGACTTTATCATGATTGACCGAAGGGCTGTCGATAGCCCTCAGTCCCATAGGGACGTCAATCCTAAGAAACGTAAGCCCCTTGTCTGCGGAGCTGGCATCAAATGTCCCTTTTGAACCTTCAGGGTCCGCAGAGCCCTTTCTTTTCTGTTGCGTCTTATAAATTTTTTCTGTAATGAAAAAAGGTTTTTATAAAATCTGTCTTTTTCTAATGGTGTATAATTAATGGTGTAAGAAAAGGCCTTGCGAAAAGGCAGGAGGAAGAGAGCCGTGACGGATGAAGAAGAAACGGGTTTCTGTTATTGTGCTGATTCATGGTCCAAATCCCCGCGGGTGGGGTTTCCGATAGTCCAAAGGAGGAATTGATATGACTATAACTTATGTTCTTCAGGTTCTTCAGGCAATGGAAGATGGGAAAATTCAGGATCCAACCTATATCAAGGATCTGGAGGGTGAGCTTCATAAAGCATTCCGTCGTGTAAGGAGAAGACTGCTTCGTCTGCGCAGCCGCGCCCAGTATGAAATCGGTGAAATGGACCGGGCCAAGGTATCCGCTACTTCCAGCCATATGGAAGAATTTACCAAGTACTGCGCCATGATTCGCAATTTTAACATGAAAGACTGCGAAGGCCTCCCGGGAATTGAAAGCTTCCTGAAAGAAGGCTTTAAGGTTGATGACATGATTGCACGGGCAGATAAAATTGCCAGTCTGGAAGCGGTAAGCGCTGCAGCTTATTCTCCCATGGCCCTGGGATTTGGTATCCTGGACAGCTTTGCTATCCTTCCGAAGGTGAATATCGACAATAAACGTTTCCACAGCATGGATATGACCTACATTCATGAGCTTATCGAGGATTTGAAAAATTATCAGAACCATGTGAGAAAACTCACTGCCTCTATCGATGAAATTGGCCGGAAGGCCAGGGAAGAGGCAGACTGCCTCAATGATCTTCATGATTATTTCGTAGACGGCATTGATGATTTGAAAACCATTCTGGAAAGAAAAGGAGAAGACTGGAACCGCTATTCCCAGTCTGAAAAGATGCAGGTGGCCCGGGCTATCCAGTGTGCCCAGCTCATTACCATCCTCTTCCCCCATCTCCTGAATGACAAAGGGGAAGTGAGCGAGGAAAGCGAAAAGGCTATCGAAAAGGCAAAGAAGGCACTGGCTTTCCGGGATGCCTGAAAGAAGCGGAATAGGGCGGTGAGTGCGATTCTTTTTCCATAGAAACTTTTTATATGTTATAATCATATATAGATATATAGGGAATCGCTGGTTTATTTCCTGGAAATCATGAGGAAGAGCTGTAGGCAGATGTATATCTGCAGGCGGCTCTTTCATTCCTGTTTCCTTTATGTATTTCACTTATCAGTGCTTCCCGGTTTCGATAGATCATACTGATTGAAGGGGGAACGAGTCATGTCGATTTCTTTTATTCTGCGCATGATTGCAGGGGCAGTCAGCGGTAATTCCAATTCTGCCCGTCCGGAAAGCATCAACGGCGAAGTGGAAAGGGCCAGAAGAAGGGCTACGAAAAGAATCAACCGGGCCAAGGTCAGGGCCCAGGATGAACTGGGAGAGCTGGACCGTGTGAGAATCACCCTCATGTCCGGCGATATGAAAAAATTCACCAGCCTCTTTGCCCAGCTGAAAAATGTGGACTTCCATGACTGCGATACGCTGGCAGGACTGGAACATTTCAATAAGGAAAGAAAGAACTGGCGGGAAATGGAAAAACTTTCCGCTAAAGCCATGAGTGTGGTCACCCTGGCAGGTGCAGTGGATGCTGTCGGATTTGGCGCCGGCGTGCTGGATCAGTATGCCAAGGTACCGGAAATCAAAGGACTGGATGTGACCGGGGGAACAGAAGATGTGAATGCCCTGAAGGATATGAGCGCCCGTCTTCAGGAATTCCAGAAGGATGTGAAAAACATGTGCATCCGCATGCAGCTGGTTCGCCACGAAGCCAGAAAAGCGGAAGATGCGCTCCTCGACCTGTCCGATTACTTTGAAGATGGCATTGAAGATATCAAATCCATTCAGAATGATGCTGGCAATGACTGGAAGAAATACTCTCCAGCCCAGAAAATCTTAATCGGTCGTACGGCCCAGATTGCCCGCCTCATCCGCGCCCTTTCGGAAGTCCGGTTCCTTAATGATGATGCCACTGTGCGCCCTGAGATTCAGGAGTCTGTAGACGCAGCGGAAGAACTGCTGGACGAACTGGGAGCTTAATAACAGCCATAACAAATCGGCATCCCCTCCTTAGGAAGGGACGCTGATTTTTTTTTTGATCCGTGAGCCGGGAGAGTGGGGCCGCCATCGGCTATACGCCGGCCGCTTACCGCATGGTTTTCTGAGAAAGCAGCTCTCCCACAGAGGTGAGGACAGGTCCAGAAATTGGAGGAGAGCTGAGGGTTCTATTCTCCGTCGCCTGATGGCGCCACTCGGTGAACCTTCTGCATGAACCTTCTGAACCTTTTCCTCACCGCATCATATTCCTCTATGAAATCAGTACTCAATCAGCCAAATTTATTGTACAATATAATAGGTATTGAATCAGACAGGAGATGATAAGGGTTGAAGAGATTTCAAAAGTGGGCACTGGTCTTAGGGGTCTCTCTGGCTTTTTCCTGGGGAGGGATGGCCGAAGCTTTTGAGCCTTATTACCTGAATGGAGACAAGACCTATCCTATGATACAGAATACCGGTGGTATTTATAACGACGGTGCTACAGGCCTTTTTCTTGATTTATCTACTTTGACGGTGGAGGATGTCTTTGAAGATGGTCTTCAGGCAAAGGTGAAAATAGTAGATGTAAAGTCTGCTCAAACCTATACGGAGAGCTGGATTCATGTACGCTACAGCGTGGATGGAAAGGCCTGGGCCCTGGGGCAGGACGGGCGCTGGCGGGAAATCCCTTCCAATACGGAGGATCCCGCAGCGCTGACCGTGTATTTCATCAGACAGGCCATGACCGATGACAGTACCCGTGACCGGCTGTCCGGTGAAATTGACCAGATCATGGAGACAAAGAAGGACAATCCGGGAAAAACAGCACCGGATGATGCGATTCCCCTGATGGATGTACAGGCTCCGCCCGCACAAAACGGGGTGAAGGAAAAGGGCAGCGTCCAGAAGGGAAATGACGATGCCGATCAAGTGACCGTAACCATTACGGAAGCGCCGAAGGTGGAAATTACATCGACTCCGCCGCCACAGGTGGATATTACATAAAGGATATACATTATTTTTTTCGAGGTGTATGATGGCAAAAAGACATTACGAACTTCATGTAGCCGGCTGCACAAGGCAGCTTCCCATTCTGAATATTTCCGATAAATTGGCTATTGCGGGATTTGTCATTCTGGGAGATACGGAAATTGTGGAAAACTGTGCCAAAGAACTGGCTTCCAGGGTGCCAAAAGATACGGATATCATCATGACGGCAGAAACGAAGGGAATCCCTCTGGCTCACGAGCTGGCCAGTGTGCTGGGCATGAAGAAGTATATCGTAGCCAGGAAATCCGTGAAAGCCTATATGGAAAACCCCATCTGGGTGGAAGATGAATCCATTACCACTGCCGGTAAACAGCGTCTCTACCTTATGGATACGGATGTGGAACTCCTGAAGGGAAGAAATGTGCTCCTGGTGGATGATGTCATCAGTACCGGCGGATCCATGAAGGCCATGAAACAACTGGCTGAAAAGGCAGGGGCCCATGTGGTGGGCGAAGCAGCCATTCTGGCAGAAGGGGATGCTGCTAAACGGAAAGATATTATCTATCTGGAACCGCTGCCCCTGTTTGATGCGGACTGAAACAGGGCTGCCGTGACACGCCCTGGCGGGCGTGAGGGTTGACGGCCCTGTGGGCCGAAGGTTCTCAGGGTTCTGAAGATTGACGCGCCGCTGGCGCGAGGGTTGTGGTGGGCGGCTTCGCCGCCGGTTTGTAGAAAACAGCTTTAGTGGGTTAGTGCACTAGTGAGCTGGTAAAAACCAGACAACCGGGCTTTAGCCCGAGAAAAACAGGCAAACCGCCCTGACGGGCGTTGGAAAGCCATACAACCGCGCCTTTGGCATCGGTCGGGCAATTCATAGGAAGGTCCTTTTATGTGCAGGCAAAGGACCAACTTTGCCCGACTTGTAGACCCTCTGCAGGGTCTCCACATTGGAAATGCACCCCTTTTGCCGCCTGCGGCGGCGTCTCCCCCGGAGGGGGGAGATTTGCTCTATGAAAAACATAGAGTTACTTAAGTTAGCTCAAGGCTGAGCAGTGAATAAACTTCCCCCCTCCGGGGGAAGTGGTGCGCAGCACCCAAAGGGGTGCATTTCCATCGGGCGAAGCCCGGTTTTACGGTTTTCGCTGCCTCTGGCAGCATATAAAATTCATCGCCAAAGGCGATACCTTTCCCCTGAGCGAAAGCGAACGCAACCCTGCTACACAACCCGCCACCGTCAGGCGGCCAACCTGCGGCGCCAGCCGCCTTTCAAATGTGATATAATAAGAAATACATTGTTTACGTTACTGATATTGTCTCCACAGGAGGAAACAGATGAAACATCAGGAAATTGTTATGATTGTTGACTTTGGCGGCCAGTACGCCCAGCTCATCGCACGGCGTGTCCGCGAATGTGGCGTTTACTGCGAAATCCTGCCATACAACAAGAGCGCTGAGGAAATCCTTGCCCAGAATCCGAAGGGCATTATTTTCTCCGGCGGTCCATCCAGTGTCAATGCAGAAAATGCACCCCAGGTGGATCCCGGCGTGTTCAAAGCAGGAGTACCGATTCTGGGCATCTGCTACGGCATGCAGCTCATGGCTAAGGAACTGGGCGGTGAAGTATCGAAGCCTGAAAAGCATGAATACGGCCATACTGATTTTTATCGCAACGGCAGCAGCGCCCTCTTTGAAGGCGTTTCCGAAAAGACCGCTGTATGGATGAGCCACGGCGACGCAGTGACCGATATGCCCGCCGGCTTTGGCCTCACCGGTCATACCGACCTCACGCCTACCGCAGCCATGGCCGATGAAGCCCGTCGTTTCTTCGGCGTACAGTTCCATCCGGAAGTAGTTCACACACCGGAAGGTACCACCATGCTGAAGAATTTCCTCTTCAAGATCTGCGAATGCAAAGGCGGCTGGTCCATGGGCAACTACATCGACATTGCCGTGGAAAACATCCGCGAAAAGGTTGGCAAACACAACGTCATCTGTGCCCTCTCCGGCGGCGTAGATTCCTCTGTAGCAGCCGTGCTGGTGCATAAAGCCATCGGCGAACAGCTCACCTGCGTCTTCGTAGACCACGGTTTCCTCCGCCTTGGCGAAGCAGAACAGGTGGTAGATACCTTCAAGAATAAGTTCAACATGAAACTGGTGCACATCGACGCATCCAAGCACTTCATGTCCCTCTTAAAGGGCGTCACCGAACCGGAAAAGAAGCGTAAAACCATCGGCGCTGAATTCATTCATACCTTTCAGGAAGAAGCCAATAAGCTGGAAGACGTGAAATTCCTGGTACAGGGCACCCTGTATCCCGACGTGGTAGAGTCCGGTACCGCTACCGCTTCCACCATCAAGTCCCATCACAATGTGGGCGGACTTCCGAAGGATATGAAATTCCAGCTCATTGAACCGCTCCGTGAACTCTTCAAGGATGAAGTCCGTGAACTGGGCCGCCAGCTGGGTCTGCCGGAAGAAGTAGTCAATCGTCAGCCATTCCCGGGACCGGGCCTGGCTATCCGTATCATCGGCGAAATCACACCGGAACGGCTGGATATCCTCCGCCGCGCTGATTTCATCGTAAGAGATGTGATCAAACAGCATGGCCTCTACAATGATATCTGGCAGTCCTTCGCCATCCTCCCTGCAGCTATCCGTTCCGTGGGCGTACAGGGCGATGAAAGAACCTACGACTACACCGTAGGCATCCGCGCCGTCACCTCCTCCGACGGTATGACGGCTGATTATTTCCGCTTCCCCTGGGAAGTGCTGGACGAAATGAGCCGCCGTATCTGCAACGAAGTGGCCGGAGTGAACAGAGTGGTCTACGACATCACCTCCAAGCCGCCGAGCACCATTGAATGGGAATAATTTGAACAATTCAGAAAGCATGACCTCATCGGCAGCGCCGAATGGAGGTCATGCTTTTTTGCGTGTGTATAAACTGCAAAATCCTATGTTTAATCCCTATGGATTCATAACCTGTAGTAAATTACAGGTATTTTTTTATTTCATAATCAGCTATTCTATATATGAAAGGAAAGCTGATTTTATTGATTCCTAATCAATAGGGAAGTGAAAAGGAGGTAAGTATTATGGGTTTGATCAAAGCAGCCATGGGTGCCGCCGGCGGCGTACTGGCCGACCAGTGGAAGGAGTTTTTTTACTGCGACAGCATGCCCGCCAACATTCTTATGATGAAGGGGCAGAAGCGGACCAGTTCCCATAATCGCAGTTCCAATACCGGCGGAGAAGACAATATTATTTCCAACGGTTCCAAAATCGCCGTCAACAGCGGCCAGTGCATGATGATAGTGGAGTCCGGCAAGGTGGTGGATGTATGCAGCGAACCAGGGGAATACATTTATGACAAATCCACAGAACCTTCCATTTTCACCGGCACCCTGAAGCAGGGCATAAAAGATATGTGGGGCCAGATGAAGGAACGGTTCACCTTTGGCGGCGACACGGGAAAGGATCAGCGGGTCTACTATTTCAACATGAAGGAAATCCTTGGCAACAAGTACGGCACGCCTCAGGAAGTCCCCTTCAAAATGAAAGATCCCGATACGGGGCAGATTCTGCTCATCCGCCTGCGCTGCTTCGGCGAATACAGCTACCACATTGTGGACCCGGTGCTTTTCTATACGGGTGTGGTCGGAAATGCAGCGGATGTGTTTGACCGCAGTCAGATCGACAGCCAGCTGAAGTCGGAGCTTCTGAACGCGCTGCAGCCGGCCTTTGCCAGACTGAGTGCCCAGCGCATTGACTATGTGGAGCTGCCGGGGCGGACTTTCGAAATCGCCGATGCCCTGAATGATGTGCTGTCCAAGCGCTGGCGGGAGCTCCGGGGGCTGGAAATCGTGTCCTTTGGCATTAACAGTATCAAGGCCAATGAGGAGGATGAAGCGAAGATTCAGAAAGTGCAGATGAGCAAGACTTTTGCCGATCCTTCGATGGCCATGGGCGCCATGGCCGATTCCACCAGTGATTCCATGCGTATGGCTGCCCAGAATGAAGGGGGCGGCGGCGCGGCTTTCGGCTTTATGAATATGAATATGGCTGGAAACGCAGGAGCCGGCTTGTATCAGCAGATGGCTCAGCAGCAGGAGTTTATGAGGCGGCAGAAGGAACTCGATGAGATGGCCCGCAGGCAGGAGATGATGGACCGGCAGAAGCTTATGGATAAGCAGGCCCACGCGGAGGTGGCCCGGGTAGCAGAAGGATCTGCTGCCGGCGGCTGGACCTGTCCTCAGTGCGGCACTGTGAACCAGGGCAAATTCTGTCCGGGCTGCGGTGCCAGAAAGCCGGAACCCAAGCCGGCGGAAGGTGCCTGGACCTGCCAGTGCGGACAGACGGGCAATACAGGAAAATTCTGCATGAACTGCGGAAAGACAAAACCGGAACAGAAGGAAGAAAAGGGCTGGGTCTGCCCAGGCTGCGGCGCAGTGAATCAGGGAAAATTCTGCATGGAATGCGGCAGTCCGAAGCCGGCAGGAGCTCCGCTCTTCAAGTGTGACAAGTGCGGCTGGCAGCCGGAGGATCCCCATCATCCGCCGAAATTCTGTCCCCGGTGCGGTGATCCTTTTGACGATAAAGACAAACAGTAGTCCATGAAATGAGGCGAGGAATATGGCCAATACATCTGTAGGCTATACATGTCCGAACTGCGGCGGCCCTCTGTCATTTTCCCCCGGCGCCGCCAAAGTGACCTGTCCGTACTGCGATACGGAATTCGAGACTGCTAAAATCGAAGAGATTTTTGCAAAGCAGGAAAAAATGGCGGCGGAAGCCCAGGCGGCAAAGGAGGCCAAATGGCATACGGAAGGCGCAGGCGGTGAATGGAGCGAAGAGGAAGCAGCTGCCATGAAAGCATTTACCTGCTCTTCCTGCGGCGCGGAAATCGTCAGTGACGGCAACACCATGGCCACGGAATGCTGCTACTGCGGTAATCCGGTGATGCTGCCCAGCCGGTTTAACGGTATGCTGAAACCGGATTTCGTCATTCCCTTCAAGAAGACCAAGGAAGATGCGGTGGCTCAGCTGAAGGAGTTTTACAAAGGCAAGTGGCTCCTGCCCAAAGCCTTTACCGCAGGCAACCGGGTGGAATCCATCCAGCCCATGTATGTTCCTTTCTGGCTTTTTGATTCGGAAGTGACGGCGTCGGCGGAATTCAAGGCGGAGTCGGATACGGTCTATGAAACCCAGGATGAACGGGTCACGGAAACGAACGTGTATCGCTGCGACCGCAGAGGAAAAATGCGTTTCCGGCGGATTCCTGTGGATGGCAGCAATAAAATGGACGATACCTATATGGAGAGCATCGAGCCCTACGATTACGGAGATCTCAAACCCTTCAGCAGTGCCTACATGGCAGGGTGCCTGGCCGACAAGTACGATGTGGATGCGGAAGCCGCCGCACCCCGGGCTGATGAGCGGGTACGCAAAAGTGCCGTAGGTGTTCTGGAGGATACGGTAGAAGGATACATGCGCCGCGAGCTGGTGAACGATGTGATTAACAAGGGCGAAGGCAGCGTTTCCTACGCCATGGCTCCGGTGTGGATACTAACCACCCGCTATGAGGACAAGCCCTATACATTCATGATGAACGGCCAGACAGGAAAAATGGTGGGCAGCCTTCCCTGGGATAAGAATAAGGCCAATCTGTACTGGGCCGGCAGCACCGCTGTACTGACCGCTGTATTCTATTTCCTTGTCAGAATGTTTGTGTAAGGAGGGGAGAGGCATGAAGAAATATGTGTTACCACTGTTTATGTTTCTGGCGGCTCTTTTCCTCACTGTCACTGCAGCGGCATCCGACGTTTTGGGACTCCATGACGGTGCAAAGCTTCTGCAGACCTCCGAACGCACTGCTGTCATGAAAGAACTGCAGGATGTGGAAAAGCGTTACGGTGTAGGAATGGCAATTATCACTGTGCCTTCTACGAACAAAATGAAAATCGGAGACTATGCCAACAAGCTTCTGGACAGTACTTTCAAGGATGGGAAAAAGGGTAATATGGTTCTTGTCCTGGCCATGGATACAAGGGATTACTACATTGCCACTGACAAGGCCATGAAGGAACGGATTACCGATGCAAAGGGCATTCCGGCGCTGGAAGAAAAATTCCTGCCCGCTCTCAAAAAGAGTGATTATGCCGGAGCCTTTACGGCTTATGCCCGGGGCGTGGGAGAACAGCTGGCTTATTACGAAGAAAACGGGAAAGCCTATGATCCGAAAAGCGGCTTCAGCCCGCTGGCCCTGGCCATCGCCCTGGCCATAGGCGGGGCCTGCGGCTTCCTCATCCGCGCCGGCCTCATCCGCGGTATGAGCAACGTGGTGCCTGCGCCGGCGGCGAATACGTACCTGGACAGAGAGAGCTTCGAGCTGCTGGATAAGGAAGACACTTTCCTCTATATGAATGTCACCCGTACACCTAAAGCAAAGAAGAATGACAGCACCGATGCCAGCCATGGAGGAGGCGGCGGTAAATTCTGATATTCCATCCTGTTTACTCCATTCTTTTGGTCACTGTGCCTGCGGGGTCCGGATCATCATGGGTGTCAGTGGTATTCGGGCCTCCGGGAAAACGCTGATTCAATCGTTGCAGCCTTTCATTCTTGAATTTTGGGGCAATCCAGGGAATATGATGACGCGAACAGCAGGCTGTTTAAGAATCTCCTGACGAAGTGGTGCATCAAAATTCTTATAAAGGCATACTCTGCGAATGAATCAGTGCTTTTCTGGTACAGTGGGCATTTGGAAAGAAATCCGGGAGGTTCACTATGAGATTTGGAAAGATACTGCTCATGGGACTGATGGCTGCCTGCCTTATGGGAGCTTCGTCCCAGGCCTGGGACGAAGGGAATACAATCTGTCCCGGCGATGGCGGTGCGGAAGCTGAGCAGATCCGCATTTTTATAAAGAACTGGAAAGAGGTTTATCCCATGGACGGGGAACCGGTACGGGAATTTGCGGTCACTGACCTTGACGGCAATGGTCTTTTGGAAATCCTGGTACGTCCTCCGGAAAGTGAAGACATCCCTGTTGTGTATGAAGTGACACCGGATCATGACGGACTTAAAAAGAGAAATAAAAAATGGTATAGCCACCAGATTTCCGGCCAGTCCATTGCCTGGTTCGTCATGCATCCGGAAACAGCGGCGGGTCCCTGGACAGGGAATATCGATGACGCTGAAGCGATGCTGCAGGACAGCTATGATGTGAACACAGGCCGTAAAGAAGCCTTTGGTTAAGAAGGGGCAAAAGGACTATCATCTTTGCAAATGAAATCGTAAATAAATAAAGGAACCGCACAGGATACTTCCTGCTGCCGTTCCTTTTTTGTTCTGGTATGGGGCTCTTATGCTATAATGAAGGTAACAATTATTCGATGCATCCTTCTTTCGAGAATCCCCGGGGGCAGGTGAGGGCTATGGGGAAATGGATCAGACTTTTATGGCTTGGCCTTCTCTTCTGGCTGTCCGCACTTACGGCGGTCTCGGGAGCAGTTATCCTGTACAACCATGACGAAGGAGAAAGCTATGGCCGCATTCTTTCTGAAAGAGGGGCAAAGGTGCAGGGGATTCCGTCATCCCAGCTGCTGCACCATCTTCCGGAAGATGATGTACAGGCTGTAGAAGCTTACGATGTACAGGCGGCAGTGCTGCAGGGAGGCAGCCGCGCCTCCTATCAGTGGTATCCCCAGTATACGGCCACCGTAGTTCTGGCTGTATCAGACAGCTGCCCGGTACCGGTTACAGGATGGCAGAGTCTCTCTTCCGCTCCTTTGTCCCTGGCTGTGACCGGCACCAATCCGGCCCGGCTCTTCTTCATACAGGCCATGAGCTATGGGCTGAAAGGAGATCTATCCGGCAGGGCAGGGGTGGAACTGCTGAGGCAGCTTCAGGAGGATGGGCGGCTTTCTATGGAGGAAGGAGAAAATCGGCCTTCCGCGGATGTTTATGTGCTGTTCGATTACCAGGTCCGTGAGTGGCAGAGACAGGGCATTCCTGTACATCCGGTAGTCCCTGAGGAAGGAACTCTGGCGTTCAGGAAGGGACTTCTGGCTAAGGAGTCTTTATCCTTTGACAGCCAAAAATTGTCGGAGGCGCTGGAGGGCGCAGGATATGCTCTCTCCCCGCCGCCCGGGGCCCGCTTCGTTTCTGATGCGGAAGCCTTTCTGCAGGCCGGCGATGATATTCCACGGCAGATTACCAATCATGTTTTCCAAAGCTGCCGGCCCACCATCCTCACCGGTTTCAGTCATATGGTCTGGTATACGGTAACTTTGTTCTTTGTCATCCTCTGGGGCGGACGCCTCAGGCGGCAGGTGCTGCAGCCCCAGGTTCGCCGGGCCTATCTGGGGGTCATCATTACCCTGTGCTGCTGGATACTTTTTCGGGAAATCAAACTGAGCCTGCCCGGTTTCATGAATGACGGCATACGCTATATCTGGTACAGCTATTATCTTTTCTATGGTATCCTGATTTCTTTTCTTCTATGGATCGGCTACAGCGCCTCCTATGCCTTTCTTACCAGGCCCTGTCCCCGGTGGATGAAGGGAATCTTCGCAGGAAATCTGCTTCTTGCCTTCCTGGTGATGACCAATGATTTCCACCAGCTGGTCTTTACGCTGCCTGCTGGTCTGGCGGCGGCTTACAGCCGTCATGGCTATGGGCCCCTGTATTTCATCCTGGCTGCTGTCTATGGCATGGAGCTTCTGGCTGTGAATGGCGTGCTCTGTTATACCTCCCTCTCCCGGAAGGTGAGCCATCCCGCCCGGATGATCCTGCCCCTGGCCGTTGTGGTGGGATATGGAATCTATGTGGTCGGGTATGCTTTGCCTGGTTCCCCTTTCCAGCCATCGGAGCTGGTGCTGGTGACGATCTGGACTGTTCTTCTTTGGCTGGAACTGGTGACAAGGGGAAAATTCGTCCCGGCCAATGAGGGGTACATAGACTTTTTCCGCCATTCCAGCCTGGCCATGCAGCTCTATGATCATGACGGGCACCTGGTCTATGCATCCAGTGGCACGGCTCCGCTGCGGGGAGAGGACTTTGAAGTGCAGTCCATGCCCATTTCCGGCGGCCTGGTGCGCTGGTACAGGGATGTGGGCCCTCTGCGTCGGCGGCAGGCTCTTTTGGAACGTCTCAACCAGGATCTGAACTGGTCCTATGAACTCCTCAGTTGTCTTAGTGATATCCGCCGTCAGGCGATTGAGCAGGGTGTCACCCTTAGAGTTTACAGAGAACTGGAGGAAATCATTGCCCGCAAGCAGCCGGCCATCCGGCACAGGCTGGCTTATCTGAAGACCGCAAAGCCCGGGCCCCACACCGATGCAGTCATCAGCCGTCTTCATATTCTGGCCTGCTATTTGAAAAAGCGATGTATCCTTCTTCTGCAGGGAAAGGAGGCAGGCATGCTGGATGCCCGGGAACTGGCTATGGCGGTGGAGGAATCCTGGCGATATTTGGAAAAGGCCGGGCTCCGGGGCTCTGTGGGTTTTGATTTGAAGGGAAATCTGACGGTGCAGGCAGCCCTGACCCTCTATGATATTTTCGAGGATGTGGGAGAAGAGGTGCTGGCCCGGGGAGAAGCTTTTTGGCTTTGTCGGTTCAAAGAGACGGAGAAGGACTGGATTTTTTCCGTAGTGCTGGAAGAAAAAGAAGGAGAAACCCGCCCTGCTTCCTGGCAGGCTCTGTCGGAGTATGATGTTTCTGTGCAATGTGATGACACGGGCTATGGCACAAGACTCACGGTTCGGCTTTCCAGGGAAAGCACCGATTCATTCACATAGGAGGGAAACATTATGGTTAACTTATACACACTTCCTTCCTGGGAAATCCTGCTTTTCATTGTTGTTTCCATGGTTCTCTTCCTGGTGAACAGCGTCCTTTATTATTTCCTCATGCCCCAGGCGGAATTCAGCCATCTGGGACGAAAATGTCTGGAAGGGAGCAGTCTTATCCTGCTTCTGGCAGTTATGGCGGTGTTCTATGAAATTTTTACGGACGGCAGGGATGGTATCGTTTATGCCCACGGCACCGATATCTGGCGGTGGGCTGCAGTTTTGGCGGGTACGCTGAGTGCTCTGTACTGGTTTCGTGACCGACGGGCCCGGAGCCTGTGGATTTTAGGGGCTTCCCTTCTTTTATGGCCTGTATTTGATGACATCCTGCCCTGGTCCGTGGCCCTTTCCCTGGCCTTCCTGTCATGGCGGCTGCTGCGCCTTTTCCCTGAAACTTATGGCCGTTACCGGCAGCAGCTCACGGCCCGCTCCATCCAGACGGCGGTGGACTGCCTGGATGAGGGCCTTCTCATCAGTCAGGAAAAAGGGGAACCGGTGCTTGTAAATTTCACCATGTACGAGGTGATGGAGAAGATTCTTGGCACGGTAGTTCGCAATGGCAATATTTTCTGGCACCTGCTGCCCCTTTGTGACGGCAGGCCGGGTCTTTCCATGGAGCGCCACGGGCCGGATATGCTCTTCATCCTGGAGTCCGGAGAGGCCTGGCTCCTGCAGCGCCATCCCATCCACTTTCGCAGTGAGTCCGGCTGGCAGATTACTGCATCTGATGTGACGGACCTCTATCGGTTGAACCAGGAGCTGGACGAAAAGAACCGGGTGCTGAAGGAGCGGAATGCGGCGGTGAAAGATGCACTCGGAAACATGGTGGAACTGCAGACACGGAAGACTATGGAAAATCTGCGCTATAAAATCCATGATATATTAGGGCAGCGCATTACCATCCTGCAGCGGCTCCTGAATAATCAGAATATCAGCGATTACAGCACCATTCTTCCCAGCCTGGAAGACATGATGGCAGATCTGCGAGAGGACAGAATGGCAGACCCGAAGGAAGAACTGGATGCACTCATTGCTGCTTATGGCAGACTGGGGGTCTCGGTCATCCAAAAGGGGGCTCTGCCCGATGATACCTTTCGGGCGGGAGAATTTGTTCATATTATACGGGAAGCCCTCACCAATGCACTTCTCCACGGGCAGGCCGGATCCATAACAGTGACCTTTGGCAGGGACGGAGAGACAGCCCTTACGATTGTCGATGATGGCAGGGGATTAAAATGTCCTCTTCGGCGGGGAACCGGCCTCAGGGCCATGGAACAGTGCGCCCGGAATCTGGGAGCAGACCTTCAGTATAAGACTGCACCGCACTTTGTGATTACCTTAAGGAAACACTGATTCATTCAATGCTTTCTGGAAATGGAGGATGTCTATGATTCGGCTTATGATTGTGGATGACCAGAAAATCCTGCTGGAGGGACTGGTCAAAATCTTTGAAGGGCAGAGCCATGTTGAGGTAGTGAGTGCCCTGCCCTTTTCAGAGCTGGTGGAGCCGGTCTGTGACCAGCTTCATCCCGATGCGATTCTCCTGGATATCTGCATGGAGGGAAAGAACAGCGGCATTATTCTGGCAAAGCGCCTGAAGGAGAGGAAGAACCCTCCTAAAATCATCATTATGACCGGATTTCAGGATATCAGCTTTCTGGAAATGGCCCGAAGCGCCGGAGCGGACAGCTTTATCTACAAAGAAAGCACGGCCCGGGAATTTATGGACTGCTTGGAGAAGACTATGGCAGGGGAGCATATTTTTCCCGATGTCCGGGGCCGGGTGACCTTCGGCATCCAGGGGGTGACACTGACAGATCGGGAACTGGATATTCTGCGCCTGGTCTGCCGCAACCTGTCCTACAAGGAAATAGCAGATGAACTGCACATCAGCATACGAACTGTCAGCTTCCATGTGAGCAATATGCTTCGTAAGACAGGACATAAAAGTTTAATCGGCCTGGCTGTGGAAGCGGCGGACAAGGGCTATGCGCCGGGGATCCGGAAATAAGGCGGTCTGCCGGAAAGCACGAATCCATTCCGGGCAGTCTGCTTTTATAAGAACTTTATGCATTACTTTGTCAGGAAACTCCTTACATCGCGGATACTTCCTCCGACGGCATGACAGCTGATTATTTCCGCTTCCCCTGGGAAGTGCTGGACGAAATGAGCCGCCGTATCTGCAACGAAGTGGCCGGAGTGAACAGAGTGGTCTACGACATTACCTCCAAGCCGCCGAGCACCATTGAATGGGAATAAATGCTCAAATCCCTGCAAATCTTGATTTCTCAAGGTTTGCGGGGATTTTTACTATTTTCATAGGGACGATTGTGTACAATTATGTATCCTGATTCTTCGGGTGATGGCCTGTTTCTTCCATGAACTGGTCATGTTTCTTCTGTACATGCAGCAGGAAATGATCCGGCTTCCCGGCAGATACTGATTCATCCAGAAATTAAAGGATTTCTCAGCCGCAGCGGGAATATTTTCGTTCCTTTAGATTTTTGATTTCAGTGAGAAGCTTCTGAAGTTAAAGATCCTCCGGAGAGTTTATCAGCTCTTTGGAAGATCTTTTTCGTGCTTAAATCCCCAGCACATGATGGCATAGAACACCGGAAGCAGGTCCCTGCCCATAGGAGAGAATGAGTATTCCACGTGAGGCGGAATTTCGTTAAACTGCCTGCGGGTGATCAGACCATTGGCTTCCAGTTCGCGCAGTGTCTTTGTCAGCATGGTGTTCGTGATACCGGGCAGATCTTTTTTCAGAACACCGAACCGTACGGTGTCATAGATGCAGAATTCATAGAGAACCTGGGTTTTCCATTTCCCCTGCAGCATTTTGAGGAGAGGGGTCACGGGGCAGTTTCCACTATCCGTTAAGATTCCTGTTTTCACTTTCTGCAAATACTCTTCATAACTCATATAATTCTGTTCAGAATTCTTTTGTGATGCATTGTCTGATGGCATACATTCCTCCGGTATACTTTCTGATACTAAGCAAGTAAAAACTGAGTACTTGCATATTATTATGGAACAAGTATAATAAATGTACTTGGTAAAGTCAACGTCTGAAGACTGGTATCACAGTGCCTGTAATGATGGGCCGCATTGTGAGACAGAAGATAAGTGAAGGTGGTGTCAACGTAGATGAATCTTTTCGATTATGCAGCGGAAGGCCTGAAAGAAAAGGAGGCTCCCCTTGCTGCCAGGATGCGTCCTAAGACTTTGGAAGAGGTGGTTGGTCAGGAGGACATTATAGGGAAGAATAAGCTCCTTTACCGTGCAATCAAAGCGGACCGGATCAGTTCGGTTATCTTTTATGGACCGCCGGGCGTGGGGAAAACGACTCTGGCTCGTGTCATCGCTGGTACTACATCCGCTGATTTCCATCAGGTGAATGCAACGATTGCAGGAAAGAAAGATCTGGAGGAGGTTGTGGCAAGAGCCAAGGAGAATCTGGGCTGTTACGGAAGAAAAACAATTCTCTTTATTGATGAAATTCATCGGTTCAATAAGGCGCAGCAGGACTATCTGCTGCCATATGTGGAAGACGGCACGGTGATTTTAATTGGCGCCACAACAGAGAATCCCTATTTTGAAGTGAATGGTGCGCTTCTTTCAAGATCGAGAATTTTTGAACTGAAACCGCTGTCGAAGGAGAATATTCTGACTTTGATTCACAGGGCTTTCGTTTCAGAAAGGGGAGTCAAGCCATACCATGCAGATATCACGGAGGAGGCGGCAGATTTTCTGGCGGATATCGCTGATGGCGATGCCCGGGCCGCGCTGAATGCTATAGAACTTGCTGTGCTCACAACAGATCCGGGATGTGATGGAAAGATACATGTCACACTGGAGGTGGCAGAGGAATGTATACAGAAGAAGGCAATCCGCTACGATAAGACCGGGGATAATCATTACGATACCATTGCTGCTTTTATTGAGTCCATGTGTGGCTCAGATCCGGATGCGGCCCTTTATTATCTGGCCCGTATGCTGGAAGCAGGCGAGGATGTAAAGTATATTGCACGCAGAATGCTGGTAGCTGCATCTGAAGAAGTCGGTAATGCCGACCCCATGGCAATCTGTGTGGCAGCATCGGCGGCAATCGGCGTAGAGCGCGTTGGCATGCCGGAGGGTAGAATCATTTTGGCACAGGCCGCTTCCTATATCGCTTCAGCTCCCAAATCCAATTCTGCTTATCTTGGCATTGAGAAGGCTCTAACCATTGTCCGGAAGACAGGAAATTTACCGATTCCTTCCTACCTGCAGGACTCTAGTTATAAAGGTGCCAAAAAGCTGGGTCGGGGGATTGGTTACAAGTATGCCCATAATTATCCGAACCACTGGGTGAAGCAGCAGTATCTTCCGGATGAGATTCGTGAAGAGAAGATATATGAGCCTAATGATATCGGTCACGAGACAGACATTAAAGCTTATTTCAGAAAAATTGGAAAAGACCCGGAAAGGTATGCTTTTGTTGACCCATCGCTGTCAGGAAAGCCCTGGAAACCATGGGAAGATAAAAAATGATATCTGGGAAGGGCGAAAACGCATCCCATTGGATAGGGCGGCAGGCCTGATTGAATCACCTTGCATAGTATAATAAAATACGCTGAAGAATGGCTGTCATCCCGGGGAGTTGAAGGAGAATATGATGAAGGAAGACAATCACAGCATACAAAGGCTGCCGAGGAATATCGAGGTACGGGGGGCCAAAGTCCACAACCTGAAAAATATTGATGTGGATATCCCGCTCCATGAAATCGTAGCGATTGCCGGTGTTTCGGGATCGGGGAAATCCTCACTGGCTCTTGGCGCGCTCTATGCGGAAGGGTCCCGCCGGTATTTGGAATCCCTGTCTACCTATACCCGCCGGAGAATGACACAGGCAGAGCGGGCAGATGTGGATGATATCAGATATGTGCCGGCGGCTCTTGCGCTGCGCCAGCGTCCGGGAGTTCCGGGCATCCGCAGTACCTTCGGGACACTTTCTGAACTCTTGAACAGTCTGCGTCTTATGTTTTCCCGGCTGGCAAGCCACCGCTGCCCCAATGGCCATTACTGCCCTCCCTCTCTTTCTGTGGCAGCCATGCAGGAAATCACCTGTCCCGTATGCGGGGTAAAATTTTATGGTCCGGGAGCGGAAGAACTTGCATTCAACAGCAACGGTGCCTGCCCGACCTGCGGCGGGACCGGGGTGGTCCGAAATGTGAATGAGGCGGCCCTGGTGCCCGATGATTCCAAGACCATCGACGAAGGGGCCGTGGTTGTCTGGGGAACGCTGATGTGGTCGCTGATGAAGGATATCGTGCGCACCATGGGTGTCAGGACAAACGTGCCCTTTCGTGACCTGACACCGGAAGAAAAAGAAATCGTCTACCACGGGGAGCTGAAGAAGCATCATATCCACTATGTGAATCCAAATACGCTGGAACCGGCGGAGATGGATTTCAATTATTACAGCGCCGTGAATTCCGTGAAGAATGCTCTTGCCAAGGTGAAGGATGAAAAGGGAATGAAGCGGCTTGAGAAATATCTGGAAGAGGACCGGTGCCCAGACTGCAGGGGAACCAGGCTGTCGGAAGCGGCCCGCAGGCCCCGTCTCAGAGGAATCGGGCTGGATCAGGCATCGGCCATGACCCTTTCTGAGCTGATCCCCTGGGTACAGGGAGTTCCTTCCTCGCTTCCGGAAGAGATGCGTCCCATGGCGGAAAATATATGCGAATCATTTATGGATGTTTCCAAGCGGCTCATGGACCTGGGGCTGGGGTATCTTTCGCTGGATCGAGCGGCTTCTACGCTTTCTACTGGCGAGAGGCAGCGCGTGCAGCTGGCAAGGGCAGTAAGAAACCGTACGACCGGTGTGCTCTACGTTCTTGATGAGCCATCCATTGGACTTCACCCTTATAATCTTCAGGGTCTCACCGGAGTAATGGATGATTTGCAATCCGATGGAAACTCTGTCATCCTTGTGGATCATGATACGCAGGTGTTGAAGCATGCCGACTGGATGATAGAGATGGGGAAGGGGGCCGGTGCGGAAGGCGGAACGATTATTTCCCAGGGAACAGTGGAAGATATTTCGAAGAATCCGGAATCTGTCATAGGCCCCTACCTGTCCGATCACTATGAATCAAGAATCCGACCCGTCACAGAGAGAGAGGCCCTGTTTGACAAGGGAGCGATTCATCTGGAGACTGGGGCCATCCATACGGTGCATCCTCTGGACGTGCGGATACCGATGGGGCGTCTGACTGTGGTGACAGGGGTCTCCGGATCCGGAAAAACGACCATGGTCCTGGAAAGTCTGATTCCCGCCCTGAGGGCTGAAATCAGCGGACAGAAGCTGCCTTCCCATGTGAAGAAGGTAGAGGCAGACGGCATTACCCAGGTCAAGCTGATTGATGCCACGCCCATTGGTATCAATGTACGGTCTACAGTAGCCACTTATGCCAATGTACATGACGGACTCAGAAAAGTATATGCCCGAACGGCAGACGCCAAGGAACATCACTATAAGGCAGGAGATTTTTCATACAACACAGGGAAGCTCCGCTGCCCTACCTGTGACGGTACAGGCGAGATTTCACTGGATGTCCAGTTTTTGCCGGACGTTCAGATTCCCTGCCCCGACTGCCGGGGATCCCGGTACAGAAAGGAAGCCTATGACATTCATCGCAAGGCCAAAGATGGAAAGGAATACAGCCTGCCGGAACTTATGAATATGAGTGTGGATCAGGTGCTCAACGCCCTGGGGGGACTTAAACTCCTGCAGCAGCGCCTGCAGGTGCTGCATGACCTTGGACTTGGATACCTCACACTGGGGGAGGAAACGCCCGGTCTCTCCGGCGGCGAGGCACAGCGGCTGAAACTGGCCAGTGAAATGGGAAAAGGGCAGAGTGATTCCGTATTCGTCTTCGATGAACCTACCATCGGGCTGCATCCGCAGGATGTGAGGACGCTTCTCCATGTTTTCCAGACCCTCATTGATCATGGGGCAACACTGGTTGTTATCGAACATGATCTCGATGTCATAAGGAATGCGGATTATATTGTGGATATGGGACCGGGAGGAGGAAAGGAAGGCGGCCGGATCATTGCCCGGGGTACGCCTGAGGAAATCCGGCAGAATACAGACAGTTTGACCGGCAGGTTCATATAATGCCATCATAGGGGATGAAGTCGTTCTCCTGTATGCTCCGGGAAAATGTTTTTCTCTGACCTTTGCCTTAGAAACACGGGATAGATGCGTAAAATTCATCAAAGGTTTCCATTCAGTTCCGGGGATTGCATTTGCGCCATCAAAGTAGATAATAAAAGGATAAGAAAAACCTCCCTCTCTGGTCGGAGGCTTTTCTGCTTTTTGTGGAATAAAAACAATGAAAAGAGGATGAGAAAATGACGTCACAGGAAACAGCAGAAAAATCCATGGACATACGAAAGATATATCATGCCCTGGAAAAGGAAATCCACGGGAAAGAATGGACCTCGGAAGAAGATGCACTGGCTTTTCTTACGGATGCCGCTCTCATCGGACGCCTTATTATGGCCAAAGAAGGCCGCTGGCCCAGCAGCGAAGAATCCATGCTTCCCTCCAAAATAGGAGAATGCGTATGGTGGCTGGCTGTACTGGCGGAGGAAAATGGTCTTTCCTTTGCTGACTGTGTGGAAACATTTCTGAAAGAAAAAGAAGAATTTCTAAAGCAGGAATAGATGGGAAAGAGAACTGATATGCATGGATTTTACTCTGATACGGAGAAGCTTTGCAAAGTCTTAGGAAAATTGTCACAGACTGTGAAACAGGACAAAACTCATGGCCCTGACAAATAGAAGAACCCTTCCGGATACAGTGCATATACTGCTCATTCGTGGTATACTTAAAAAGCGAAAAAATCTGTATTTGTAGGCTTTCATAAGGGGCTCACCATGCATAACGAACAAAAGGTAACAGACCATATCTACTGGATTGGCGGCAATGATTTCGTTTCTACCCGGTTTGAGAATCTCATTCCCATTTCCCGGGGGATTTCTTATAACAGCTATTTTATTGATGATGAAAAAACAGCGGTACTGGATACGGTGGATTCAGTAATCCGTGATGTTTTTATGGACAACGTATCCCATCTTCTCCATGGCAGGCAGCTGGACTATATCGTCATCAACCATATGGAGCCGGACCACAGCGGTTCCCTTCTGGCCCTGGTCAGGGCCTATCCCGAAGCGAAAATCATCGCCGCGCCTCAGGCCCAGAAGATGATTGGCCAGTATTTTCATGTGACCCTGAAGGACCGCTTCCTTTCCACTGACGAGAAGCTGGAAATTTCCCTGGGTACCCACCGGCTCCGTTTCCTGAAGGCACCCATGGTGCATTGGCCGGAGGTGACCTTTACCTATGAAGAAACGGAAAAGGTGCTCTTCTCTGCTGATGCCTTCGGCACTTTCGGCGTGCTGAACGGCTCTGTTTTTGCCGACGATGTGGATTATGAAGAGGAATATCTCCCAAGCTTCAGAAAATATTATGCCAATATCGTGGCTCGTTACGGTATGCAGGTACAGATGGCTCTGAAAAAAGTAGAGAAACTTGACGTAAAGTATCTCTGCTCCCTCCACGGCCCCGTTTTCCGCAGGAAGGAAGATATAGCAGGAATCACTGCCCTTTACAGGAAATGGGCATCCTGGGAGCCGGAAAAACAGTCTGTTTCCATCTTCTTTGCCTCCCCCTATGGAAATACAGCCATGGCTGCCCAGATCCTGGCAGGAAAGCTGGCAGCCAAAGGCATCAAAAATCTGAGGCTGGTGGACCTCTGTAGCTCTTCTATCACCGAAGTTTTTCCGGAGGTTCTCCGCCGGAGCCATATGGTGCTGGCAGCGGTGACCATGAACATGGGCCTGAACCCTGTGATGAACGCATTCCTGGACCTCTGCCATGAAATGGACGTGCAGAATCGCACCATAGCCATCGTGGGCAACAGCAGCTGGGCGCCGAACGTAAGCGGTAAACTGATGATGGAAAAAGTACAAACCTGGAAGAAATGCACTGTGCTGGGAGAACCGGTCCATATTTCCTCCGCTCCTGCCGACGATGATACCCTGGAAAAACTGGCAGGGCTCATAGCTGACGATATAATGAAAGAAAAGAAGGCATGATAATGAATAAATGGATGGCCTGTGCGGCAGCCTTTTGTGTCTCTGCGGCCCTGCTCCTGGCAGGCTGCGGAAGCCGTCCCACAGTACATGTAATGAAAGCAGAACCAAGCAGGGAACCCTTTACCTTGGAGACCAAGGCGGCACCGGAAGCTCTTCATACGGCTCCCGTGATTCCCCAGGTCTCTGGAAATCTGATTTCCAACCCTCCCGACGTAGGCACTATTGTCAATGCAGGGGACGAGCTCTTTAAAATCGACTCCTCCCAGTATGAGTCCCAGGCAGCCTCGCTTCGAAGCCAGATTGCCGCCGCCTCCCAGGCAGCAGCGCCGTCTCCCTCCTACAGCTACAGTGCTCCTGCCGTAGATGACAGTCTGGAAGCATCCCTGCTCAAACAGGGCATCATCACCAGGGCGGAATATGAACGGATTAAAGGCAGAAAAGGCGGCAACCTGCAGGCAGCACCGGCTGCAGCACCGGCACCGGCAGAGGCACCGGCCCAGCTGGTGGCCTCTCTGCAGACATTGGAGAAAACCATTGCGAACTGCACCGTCCGTGCCCCCATCAGCGGTGTCATTTCCCAGGTATATATCGGCGACACCCATCTGGCCATGGCAGGGAAACCGGCTCTCGTTATCCGCCAGGATTCTCCGGTCACTGCTTCCGTGCAGATTCCATCCAAACTGGATAACGTGATGGATAAAGCCAAAGATGATAAAACACTGACCGTTACCATGAGTGACGGCTCAGAAGTGTGGTACGGCGAACTGAAAAAACAGCCCAATGAAAACGGTGATAAACTGACTACCTATAAAGTGCAGGTAGATAATCCCGACGATGAGATTACCATTGGCAATGAATACAGCATCCGCATCGAAAGCGGCCAGAACGTTTCCTGCTACATGATTCCCAAGTCTGCTATTATCGGTGACAGCACCGTGGCTGTCGTCAATGATGACAACCTGGTAGATATGAAATCCGTTTCCATTGCCAGCGACACCGGCGGCTACGTCCTCGTCATGGACGGCCTGGCAGAAGGAGACCGGGTCATTACGGATCCGCCCAAGAGTCTGGACATGGGCATGCAGGTAGACGTGAAATGAAATGGGAAAGAGAAGACTTTCTTGGTGACGCTGTCACTACAGCCCAAAAACTGATAGGCGCCGTCATTGTCCGACGCTCTCCAGAAGGCGTCACCGCCGGTCGTATTGTAGAGTGTGAAGCCTATGGGGAAACCTATAAGGGACACAAAGACGACGGGGCCCATGTATTCAAAGGCCTCACACCGAGGACAAGAATCATCTTTGGCGAAGGGGGCCATGCCTACGTATACCTCATTTACGGCATGTATACCTGCCTCAATTTTGTCTGCGGACATGAAGGTGAGTCCGGCTCCGTCCTTATCCGCGCCCTGGAACCACTGGAAGGCCTGGACCTCATGAAAAAAAGAAGAAACCAGACTAAGGAAAAGCTCCTTACCTCCGGCCCCGGCCGCCTCACCCAGGCCATGGGCATAGACATGACCTTTTACGGTATGGATCTCACCGGAGACACCCTTTACGTGGAAAGCAGAGAAGACGGCCCCTGGCCTGTTGAAGCGACAAAAAGGAAAAACATAGACTACGCCACTTATGGCAAAGACTTTCCCTGGCGATTCCTGCTGAAGGGAAATCCCTATATATCCAAATAGAAAAAGAGACTGTGAAAAAATGTAAATCATTTCTTCACAGCCTCTTTTTATGGTGAGAGATATGAAACTGTCAGCAGGTAGAGGAGGGGTGGCATCCGAAAACGCTCCCTAGACTTCTTTTATTTCGTCAGATACTTCCGGTTGACCTCATTTCTCTTTTCCACCGGCAGTTTCATATAATGGGGATCCATGGCGCTGACCCAGGAGCCGTAGGCCGGATTGGGAAGGACGATGAAGCGGGTGCCGAAGTCCTTTGCGCTGGTATCTATGATATGCTGCCGCTCTGCTAAAGATTTTCCTTTCATTCCCAGAGGAAAATCGCCTGCATTATCGCCCAGGTAGAGAAGAACCTGGTGAGATTTCTCTATCTTTGCAAAACGGGGCATTTTATCACTGTTTTTCGTAAAGAGAAGGACATGATTCCTGTCGGCAGAAGGAAATCCCAGAGTTTTCAGATTGTCTATGGTCACATCCAGATTATCCGGTTTGTACCGGTTGGACACATAGAAAATCTCCACTCCCCTGGCAGATACCTGATTTAAGAAATCCAGAGCGCCGGGCATGGCGGCAGATTTTCCTTCATGTACCCGGTCATGCCACCACCACCCGTCCCAGTACCCCTTTCCCCGAGATGCATAGGTGCCCATGGCGCGGGTATTATCCAGCACCGTCTCATCACAGTCGAGAATGATGGCAAAGGGCTTGTGACGGGACGGGGTCTCCTTCATGGCCTTGTCCAGAGAAGAAAGAGCCGTATTATAGGCTTGATAGCAGAGAGCCCGGTACTCTGCGGAAGTGCGCATCCACAAAAGCCCCATGGTCTCCTGCTCCGCCAGTTGACGGGAAGAAGCAGCACGGGAAAGACTGGTTTCGTAATCGGCGAAAACTTCTCCAGTACACAGGCAGGATGCAGAAAGCGAAAGAGCCGCAGCAAACATAAGAATTTGACGTTTCATGGGAACCTCCTGAAAAAATATATTACTTATCATACCATAAAAAACCTTTGCTGAAATAAAAAAGGCAGCACAAAAACACGGATACCTATCCGTGCCAGTCAGTATTGCAGGCCTCTTGGAATCAGGCGGCAGCGCTAAACCGCAGGAAAAACCTGTGTCAACCCTGCTCTTGTCGTCCGGGAATGCGGGCTCATGCTGCAAGGGATGGTATCCGTGCTTTCGATTGGTTGTGAAGCTTTTTACGAATCTGCAGAATCCGTTCCCATTTCCCCGGGCCCCGGGAAATAGTGGAGAAAAATCAGGAGCCTGTATACAGGGATTCTTGATTTCCCTGCTGCCAAAGCTGCATTCCGGCCGGAATATTCGCGACATACATGACAGATTGGGACATAGAATCCTCCATGGAGTTTCCTGATTTCCTTCTCCATACATTTATATTGCATAAGCCCCTCATTTTTACAACCTCCCTCAAAAGATTTGTTATAAAAAGCAGATACAGCTTCTATGTAGAGAATTTGCTCTGTCCCAGATGGCAAGTGGAGCGGAAGGAAAGAACGCAGCGCAGATTCCTTTCACAGAAAGGAGCTCCGCGTCAGCGGTGAGATCAGGGCTGAGAAAAAAATTCAAAATTTTTTCTCCGGGGGGGTCAAAAAATCAAACCTTCTGCGATGTTAGTATCAGAGGGATGAAAAGACCTCATGAGATGATGAATCCCATCTTCAAATGCCTTTTTCCACATCCGCGGTAGAGAAGAGGGCAGGGAAGAAGGGAAACGTCAGGAAATTTCCCTTTCCACCCTCCCTTCTCCTAAAGCCGGCCGGCAATAGACAGAAGCAAATGCAGGATAAAAAACGGAAGACAGAAAAGCAATAAGGAAGAGCGCTCGCAGGACTTTCCTCTCTTTAGCGACAAGTATCGAGCAGCACCCATGTATTGTGGGAGAGCCAAGGCGCGGACGCCGTATCTACTGGTTGAACTTACCTGGAGACTCCCCTGATAGGCTTTTCTGTTTTTTGCGTGGGAGTTTTGATGCAATATAAAACGGACGGGTGGTTAATCCGTCCGTTTATATTATTATTTTTATCCCAGAATTTTCTTTACAAGACCAACATGAAGTTTTACGCCGTTTGGCAGAGCAGAATGGTTGAAATGCATATTAGGATCATGAAGACCAGGCTGTGCATCTTCACCCAAAGCGATGAATCCTGTTTTCAGTTCAGGCTTTTCTTTGGGATACCAGAAGAAGTCTTCGCCGCCAGCAGTTGTAATAGGCGGAATCAAGGCCTGCGATCCCAGTTCTTCTTTAATTACTTCAGCGATGATGTCTGTGACTTCTGGGGTAATGATGGAAGCTGGTGTACGGTGAAGAATATTCTCAACGGCTTCTGCACCAAAAGAATATAGAATAACGAGATTTATACCAGCCAGATAATCATTATTGTCTGGCTTTTTACATACTTGGAAGAGGGAATAATACTAAACAAATGTGGTGATTTTTTTATTTGTATACTTCTTTGCCATTATTAGTCTCTTATTTTTACATTTTCTCCCCCTTGACATTTCCCGTATCTGGTGCTAAAGTATTCACAACAAAACGATGAAGAAAAGAGTAAGCATTCTGATGACGGCCAAGCGAGTCCGGAGAGTGAAAGCGGACACGGATAAGGTGCTGAAGTGCATTTCTGAGTTAGGCAGGCTGAACTATAGTAGGTTTTCCCGGGAACTCCCGATACAGAGTCAGGGTTTGATAGAACCTTTTAAGGTATGTCCGGCGACGGGCATATGAAATTGGGTGGAAACACGAAGCTTAGGCTCTCGTCCCTTAGGGGACGGGAGCTTTTTGATTTCAAGAAAGAAAGGATGAAAAGGAATGGGTAGACTGATTGCTAAGAAACTGAACGAACTGGAATGGGGTCTGGCAGGCTGCCTGCTGTTCCTGGGCATCTCTTCTCCTGCGTTTCACCAGTTTTACAAGAAGTAAGGTTACAGACTGACAGGGATCAGACAGGTTTCGCCAGGTTCTGGCAGAACGGGTACAGGAACTCGATTCGCAGAAACCTTAAGACCTTGAGCAGAAGAATAGGAACAGGACCTGAAGGGCCTGTATCCACCATGTCCCGGGCCGAACCGGCCCGGGGACATATTTTCATAGCAGGCGATGATGAAAAGAGTACCTTTCTGAAAACGGAAAAGCGAGTCCGGACAGTGGAAGCGGATACGGATAGGAAAGGGAAGTGCATTTCAGAGCTGCAGGATTGAAAAAAGTAGGTCCTGCCGGGCGGCCCGATACAGCCGAAGGCACTGACCGGTGCCGCTGAGACTGGCCTGTGAAAGGCCGGTGAAATTGGGTGGAATCACGAGACCTCGTCCCTTTGGATGGGGTCTTTTTTATATACAGGAGGTCCAGATCATGAATGGAAACCGCCGATGTCAAAGGACAATCCTTTAACCAAAGAAAATAAGAAACTTTAATTTGTAATAGGAGACATCATATGACAGTAAGCAGAAGAGATTTAATCGCAAAGGTTTTCAATAATGAAAAGGCAGATCGCGTGCCGGTGGGATTCTGGCACCATTTTCTGGGAGATGAGGTAGGTGCTGATGCCTTTGCCCATCCGGAACTGACGGACAAGGTGCTGGCAGGACAGGCTGATTTTTACAAAGCCTTTCAGCCGGACCTCATCAAAATCATGACTGACGGATATTTTGGTTATCCCATCGATGAGCTGAAGAAACCGGTTTCCTCTCCTTTGGATTTGAAGGATATCAAACCTCTGGGCCGGGATTCGGACTGGTTCCGCTTCCAGATCGGCTATGCCAGAAAGCTGGTTTCCCTTTATGGAAAGGAAGTATCTCTTTTCTACAATCTCTTCGCAGTGCCAAGGACCATTGAATTCATGCAGGCTTCTCTGGGCCATCCAGTAGATATTGCATCCTGGATTCAGGATTACCCGGAAGAAACAGCCCATGTATTCGATGTAATTTCCAAAGATTACGCGGAACTGGCAAAGGCTCTCATTGAAGAAGGCGGCGTGGACGGCATCTACCTTTCCGTCAACAATATCAGTTATGACCGGCTCACCGAAGACATTTACGAAAAGCAGGTGGCACCTTATGAGGTGAGGATTCTGGAGGCGGCCAATGAAGCCGGCGGCAGCAATATCCTTCACATCTGCGGCTATCATGGGTTCCACAACCATCTGGAATGGTACAGGGATTATCCTTTCAAGGCAGTGAACTGGGCAGCTAAGGTGGAAGGCGTGTCTTTGAAGGAAGGTAAGACCCTGTTCCATGGCAAAGCAGTGATCGGCGGCTTTGGCCAGACGGAAAAAGATGTTATTTATACAGGAAACAAAGAAGAAATCGAAGAGGAAACCAGAAATATTCTTGACGAAGCTGGCACCACCGGTGTGGTTCTTGGAGCTGACTGCACCATCCCGCGGGATACCGATGTAAATCATCTGGCATGGGTTTGTGAAGCAGCAGATAGGTATGGGAAATAAAGGAGAGGGATTATGATGAAACTGAAGACAGCCATTAAAGCGGTATTGATTGCAGGCACGGTAGGTATTGCGCTGACCGCAGCAGGATGCGGTGGAAATAAAAGTGATTCAGCTAAAGGAGCTTCCGGTAATGGTGGCAAAAAAATCGTAAAGGTAGCACACACACCGCACTATTTCCCCTATGATTTTGTGGATGACAACAACAAATCTGACGGTATGGAAGTGGCTGTCATGAAGGAAGTGGCCAAAAAACTGCCGCAGTATGAATTCCAGTTCGTGCCTACCTCTGATGATGACCTTCTGATTGGCGTGGAATCAGGGAAATATGATATCGGTACCAAGGGGGCCTGGAAGACACCGGCCCGGGAGAAGAAATACATTTTCCCGAAGAATAACATTGCTGCCAGCGTTATCGGTGTCACCATCCGCAAGGAAGATGCTAATACTATTAAAAATCTTGATGATTTTGCCAAGGCAGGCAAAAAACTGGTACCTATTGCTCCACAGAATGCACAGTACCAGGTGATTGAAGATTACAACGCAGCCCATCCGGATCATCCGGTCAAATTGGAAGCTTCTGAAAACTTCCAGGTAGCTGATGCTTACACCTGGGTATTGGAAGGAAGGTATGACGGCTATTTCTCCATTGAACTGGCTTACAAGAAAAATGTGGAAGCACCGGATGCTCCCTATAAGGACTTCAAGGATAAACTGAGCTACTTCCGCTACAAGGCTATTCCTACCTACACGGTCATCAATAAGAATGATAAAGAACTGGCAGAACAAGTGGATAAAGCTCTGGGCGAGCTGAAACAGGAAGGAAAGATTGCAGAGCTGGAAAATAAATACTTCGGAGAAGAAGTAAGCAAGCTCATTGATGTGAAATAATAAAAGGACTCAAAAATTTCAGAGGGGGAAAGGTGAGTGGCTTTGCTGCTGATTTTATAAAACCTTACAGCCGGGGCGGCGAGGCCGGGAAGTGGACGCCGCTGCAGCCCTCGGGCCAAAGGCCTGTCAAACCGGAGAACCTTTCCCCAACTGACTATCCCACTAATACACTAGCGCACGAACTTACTATTTCCCAGGAGGTGTTTTTCATGCAGACCAGACCATTTAGTCCGGATATCATTTTTACATCTATACCGGCCCTTCTTCCTTATCTGGCGGTGACGCTGGTAGTGGGAGTGACCAGCATCCTTACAGGCTCTATTCTGGGAATGCTGCTGGGATGGGCCAAGCTGTCGGGACATAAGGTGATCCGAGCTCTGGCGGATGGCTATACCTATATCATCCGCTGTACACCTTCTATTGTCCTTCTGTTCATCGTCTTCTACGGCCTGCCGAAATTCATGGAGGCGGAATTTGGTATCGACATGGATAATCTGTCCCGTGCCATCTTTGTCATTATTACTTTCACTCTTCTCTTTGGCGCTTATGTGTCCGAGGTGTTCCGTTCCGCCTATGAAACGGTGGACCGGGGGCAGTACGAAGCAGCGGTGACCATCGGCCTGTCACCGGAGCAGGCATTTTTCCGGGTTATGCTTCCCCAGGCAGCGGTGATTGCTCTTCCTAATTTTGGAAATTCTGTAATTAACCTGATGAAGGAAAGTGCCCTGGCCTATACCATCGGACTCATCGATCTTCTGGGCCGTACGAATCTGATTATTTCAAAGAACTACGGCGCTTACGGCGTTGAACTTTATGTGGCCTGCCTCCTCATTTACTGGGCACTCAGCTTTTTGATCGAACAGGCTTTTCTCCGCATGGAATCCCATTTAGGGCGGGGACGTTTGAAAGCATAAGGAGGAAATTATGGAACTGGATTTTTCATTTATGCAGCATGCCCTGCCTTTCCTTTTGAAGGCTCTTCCGGTAACCCTTTTCATTACTGCCCTGGTACTGCTGCTTTCCCTGGTACCGGCATTCCTTATGGCTGAAAAAAGAATCGGTGCCCGGGGATGGGGAGAAAAGGCTATTGCTCTCTACGTGTCATTCATCCGCGGGACACCGCTGGTGCTGCAGATTCTTCTCATGTACACCCTGTTTCCCAGTCTTCTGAATGCAGCCTTCAAAGCGATGGGCAGCTCCTTTGATGTATTTCATGGAGTGAATCCTCTGTGGTATGCCATCATCGTCTTTACTCTGAACACCACAGCCCTTCTGTCGGAAGTATTCCGCTCAGCCATCCTGAGCGTGTCGGCAGGACAGATGGAAGCAGGACTCACCATCGGCCTTTCCCGTTTCCAGACCTATGTGCAGGTCATTATTCCTCAGGCCCTGACGTCTGCTCTTCCTAATATCTGCAACCTTACAGTGAATCTGATTAAAGGGACTTCCCTGGCTTTCTTCATGGGAATCAAGGATATTATGGCTGCTGCCAAAATTCAGGCAGCCTATGGATATAACTATATTGAAGCGTACCTGGAAGTGTTCATTCTTTATATTATTGTGTGCACAGTAGTGCAGGTTCTCTATAAAACTTTTGAAAAGCATGTGGGCTTGTATCGCACTGCCGGACTGGAGGGGTAAATATGCTTGAAATATCTCATGTAAAAAAACATTTCGGAAAACAGGAAGTGTTAAAAGACGTGACCCTCAAGGTCAACAAGGGGGATGTCATTGTGATTCTGGGACCCTCGGGTTCCGGGAAAACCACATTTCTAAGAAGCCTGACCTTCCTGGAAAAGGCGGATGCCGGCTCCATGGTTTTTGGTGACAAACAGCTGGACCTTCATAAAGCAAAACAGAAAGACATAGCCTGGGTGCGGAAACATACGGCCTTCGTATTTCAGAATTACAACCTTTTTGCCAATAAGACGGCTCTGCAGAACGTGATGCTGGGTCTTACCGTAGGCAGGGGTATACCGAAGGAGGAAGCAGAGGCCATTGCCAGAAAAGCATTAAAGGAAGTAGGCCTGGCGGACCGGGCTGATTATTATCCGTCTCAGCTTTCCGGCGGACAGCAGCAGCGGGTGGGCATTGCCCGGGCTATGGCGGTCAAACCGGATGTGATTTTCTTTGATGAACCTACATCTGCTCTGGATCCGGAACTGGTAGGCGGCGTCCTTTCGGTGATGAAGAAACTGGCTGCCGATGGCGTTACCATGGTGGTAGTCACCCATGAAATGAAATTTGCCAGAGAAGCGGCTACCCGGGTGGTATTCATGGATGGCGGCGTCATTGTGGAAGAAGGCAGTCCTGAGGAAATCTTTACCCGTCCTAAAGAAGCAAGAACCCGGCAGTTCCTTCGCCGTATTCTGGACAGGGAACCCGGTGTGGAGGAAGAAGCGCCGGAGCCTGTTCCTGTGGCTGGTCCTATTCCCGGTGTTCTGCCTGATATGGCGTAGGGAGAAGGCTATGAAACGATTTCAAAATAAAGTGAGTCTCATTACCGGCGGCAACAGAGGGATAGGAAGGGCTATTGCCCTTCGTCTGGCCTCGGAAGGAAGCAGTATCATTCTTTTTGGAAGAAATGAAAAGGACAACCAATCGGTGGAAAAGGAAATCAGCAGCGCCTACAGCGTTCCTGTGAAAAGCTATAACGTAGACATGTCATCAAAAAAATCGGTGGAAGAAGGGATTGGTCAGGCCATGTCCCATTTCCGCCGCCTTGATGTTCTTATTAACAACGCAGGCATATGCCGCCTCTCTACGCCTTTTACAGAAATCACGGAGGAAGACTGGAAAGAGACGCTGTCGGTCAATCTGTATGGCGTCATTTACGTTACGGGACTGGTGATTCCCTATCTTAAAAAAGAAGGCGGGAAAATCATCAACATTGCTTCCCTGGCCGGTGAAGTCGGAGGGATTGCTACTTCTGCCGACTATGTGGCCAGCAAGGCAGCCCTGCAGGGGATAACCAAGTCCCTGGCCCGGGAGCTGGGGGTAAAGCATATCAATGTCAATGCCATAGCGCCGGGCTTTGTCCGCACACAGATGACAGAAAAGATGAGCATCCAGCTTTCTTCTATACCCTTAAGGCAGGTGGCGGAGCCGGAAGATATTGCAGCTGCTGCTGCATTCCTTGCTTCCGATGATGCCCGTCTCATTACCGGTACTACGCTGGATGTGAATGGCGGACTCTATATGAATTAAACCGGTTATAATAAAAACAGGAACTTTGGGGTTCCTGTTTTGCATTGAAAGGAAATCAGTATGAAACTATTTAGAAAACCTCTCCTGATAGAATCACAGGGAAGTTTTGCTGCAGGCGGCACTGTGATCCGGGAGAAAGGGACCTATGAGGAAGCCCATGCTCTGTCTCCTGAGGGGCAGGAAAAGCATGTAGACCATGGCTATGTGTTTTATCAGATACCGGCAGATGCCAGGAAGAATGCCCTTCTCTTCCTGCATGGCGCCGGGCAGAGCGGGGCCTGCTGGGAAACTGCGCCGGATGGCAGGGAAGGTTTCCAGACTCTTTTTCTTCGTAAAGGCTACAAGGTGTACATCATGGATCAGCCAAGGAGGGGGAGAGCCGGAAGCGGCGGAGTGGAAGGGAAAGTAACATCTGTGGCTGACGAAGCGTTGTGGTTTGATATTTTCCGCTTCGGCCATTACCCTCATTACTTTGAAAATGTACAGATTCCCCGGGGAGAAGAAGCGGAAAACCAGTTCTGGAGAAAGGTGACGCCCAATACGGGAGCCTTTGATCCAAAGCTCACTGCCACGGCTCTTGCCGATGCGGCCGGCCGGGCTGGAAATACCATCCTTGTCACCCATTCCCAGGGCGGCTCTCCGGGGTGGCTAGCAGCTATGAAGAGTGCGAATATAAAGGCCATTATTGCTCTGGAACCGGGAGTGGGATTTGTCTTTCCGGAAGGCGAAGTACCGCCGCCTATGGAATCATCAAGTCCTTTCGGACCTTTGAAAGGCGTGGCCGTTTCTCGAAGTGATTTTGAAAAGCTTACGAAAATTCCTATCCTTATGATTTTCGGAGATCATATTCCGGAAAATCCAAGTCCCCATGGCGGAGAGGATAACTGGCGTGTGCGCCTCAAGGAAGCCCGTCTCATGGCAGAAACCATTAACCGACATGGCGGTGATGCAAAGGCCCTTCACCTGCCGGATATAAGGATTTACGGCAATACCCATTTCCTCTTTGAAGATAAAAATAATGAGGAAATCGCAAATCTGATGGACCGGTGGATTGTGAAAAAAGGACTGGGAGGATAGAAGACAGCTATCGGCTGCCCGCGGCCTGCTGTCCGACTTTCCCCCGGTTTCGCCGGTGTCCTTAGTGTAAAATTTTACTCGGTAGGGGAATTTTTCCAGAAACAATAAAAGAGGAAAGCCTCCCCTTGAGTGGAAATGTTATAATTTCCGTGGCAAAGAATAAAACAAAGAAAGGGCTTTCCTCATGGATATTATAACAAAAACTGGAGAAATTTGGAGTGAAAATGCAATTGGTGCAGTCATTTCTCTCATTAAGGAATCTGATGACTCTATCGAGGCTGAAAGGAAGCTAACTCATTGGCTCGAAGAAATGAACTGTCAGCTTATAGCTATGGCTCTGGGGCGTATTGATGCTGAGCTGTATCAGATTTACAAGGCACAGGGGTGGCGTGTAGCACGCCGGGACTCTAGGACGATTTATTGCCGCTATGGAGAGCTGACCTATGCCCGAAGACTTCTGCAGAAAGATGGGAAGAGCTTCTATCCCCTGGACCGCAAAATGGGCTTTGAACCTAGAAAGCACTACAGCCTGGGAATGATTGAGCGGATTGTCGAGGCTGTCGCAATTACTACATCTCGCAGTGCCAGCGAACTCCTGCAAAGCCTGGCAGGGATTATCATCTCCCATCAGTCCGTTATCTCACTCAAGAACTATGCCGGCGAGAAGGCAAAGACTTATGAAAAAGCACTGGCAGAAGAGGAAAAAGTTGAAAAGCCGACACAGCCGGAAATTATAGCGATTGAAGGAGATGGAATTGTAC
>OLPN01000023.1_pt1 | contig 154020 bp, 132 predicted proteins | sample 1672601 | NCBI WGS metagenome assembly OLPN01 (sample SAMEA3136704, study PRJEB25190) | human gut metagenome | reverse complement strand
GCTACGGACCAGAAGGTCGTGGGTTCGAATCCTGTCACGCACACTTGCCCCTGATTAATATCAGGGGTTATTTTTTTTATTAATAAACATTCAAGGTGTGAAGTAAAGGACTGCCGCCTGTCAGACATTTTGGGAATAATTACGCCATTGTTGTGAAAAACATTTTCATATGCTATATTATTTAATATTTTAAGCTAAATAAGGGAGTATGAATTATGGATAAGGCATATATTAGAGAACAGAATTTTCATATTGCAACAGAAGATGAAGATATGGAAATTAGAAGAGGCTATAAAGTTAAAAATAGAAGAGCATGGTTGAAGTTTTTAGGAGTATCCGTCGTTTTAGTTATAATTGGGATTATTTTTCAAATAATTGCGCATAGGATTTCACCATGGTTACATTCTAATCCGGGATATTATGAGAAGATATATATTGTGGCGACAATAATTTTTGTTGGATTTAATTTGTTATCTTATGTAATATTAAAGATAAAAGAGCGACTTGAATATAAGAGCAAAAAGACTCAAATTATTAAACTGAAAGTGAAAACAAAGCTTTATGTTGATGATTTGACGGTTATTAGACAACAGAAATTTTTTATTATTTGTGAGGCTGATGAAGCTTTGATTCAGGATTATGTTATTGTAAATAGAAAGACTGATTTTAATAATATTAAAGAAGGAGATATGGTATATGTAAGAAGGTCAAGAGATGACGGACATTACGTGTACTATTATGTTGCATAATTGGCAGAAAGAGGCATAAATATATTCGGAGTAAAAGGGCATTCTACAGCAATTTGTAGAGGCTCTTTTTTTATTAAAAATGAAAAAGGTTTTCAAATTAATTGACAATTTAGCAGAAGAAGTATAAAATGAAAAGGATTTTCAAATTGGAATTATTATCAAAGGAGATAAGGAATTGCACTAATGCCTAAAATAAAGGATATTTTGTGTAAAATATATAAGAAAGTATAGAGAGGAATTACTGTGGCAGGAAAGTATAAAACAAAACAGCAGTCAGCTATTAAGGAGTGTCTCGAAATGCACAAAGATGGCTATGTTACTGTTATGGATATAGAAAATTATTTGAAAGAAAATGATTGCCAGGTAGGGCTTACTACTATTTACAGACATTTGGAGAAGATGGAAAAGGATGGCATTGTAACGAAGTTTAGCGTGGAAGGCCAGCCGGGCGCTTGCTTTCAGTACATAGAACAGGGTGAAAATCAGGATTGTTTCTATATTAAATGTGAAGAGTGCGGAGAAGTGACGAAGATGGAATGCCATCATTTGGCGGAGTTATATAGTCACGTGAACGCAGACCATCATTTTAGTATTAATCCTAAGAAAACTATATTCTATGGAAAATGCGAGAAATGCGGAAAGTGTGAAGAAAAAAATAAATAAAATAATGATTTATGAAAGTGTTTATTAAATTATGAAAAGTAATAGAGTTATAAAAGTATTTTCGAAAAATAAAATTTTGAAAAAAGAATTTATTCGAGAAAACAAATTTAGCAGGAAAACAGAATTTTTAAGAAAATCAGTAATTTTTATTGTGACCATATCTATGATTTGGGGAATGGCTGGTTGCGGCAAAACTACTGAAAAAGAAGGTAACTATAGATTGAAAATAGTGACTTCTCTTTTTCCATATTATGATATGGCAAGAGCGGTTATAGGGGATGTTAAGGGAATTGATTTAAAGATGACTGTTACACCGGGACAGGACAGTCATTCTTTTGAACCAACACCTAGCGATGTTATTCAGATGGAAAATGCGGATGTGCTTATATATAATGGTGGTTCACTTGAAACATGGATTGATACGTTGCTTGATTCCTTAAATAATAAGAATCAGATTCAGATGAAAATGATGGATTATGTTGACGTTCTTAATGAAGAGATTGTGGAAGGAATGGATACAAGATTCGAAGAACACGACCATGATGAGCACAGTCATAAAGAAGACAACCATAACAAGGAAAAACATAAAGAGGATAGTCATAGCGAGGAAAAACATAAGGAAGATAATCACAGTGAAGATAGTTCAAATGATTCGGAGTTTCATAATGAAGATTCAGAAGAGGGACACGAAGAAACAGATGAACATATATGGACTTCACCTGTTAATGAAATAATTATGACAGAGAAAATCTGTGAAACATTAAGTAAGGCTTTGCCAGAAGAAAAAGAAAATTTTCAGAAGAATGCTGAAAGCTATATAAGTCAGTTAAAAGAGCTGGATAATGAATTTAGAACTATTGTCGAAAATGCTAAGATTAACGAAATTATTTTTGCGGACAAGTTTCCGTTACAGTATTTTGCAAAGGAATATGGCTTAAAGTATTATGCAGCTTTTCCGGGATGTGGAAGTGATATGGAGCCTAGTGCAAAAACTATTGGGTTCCTTGTGGACAAGATTAAGGAAGACAATATTAAGGCTGTATTTTATTTGGAATTAAGCAGTCATATTGTGGCAGACGCAATTGAAACTGACACAGGAGCAAAACCGCTTCAGTTTAATTCCTGTCATAATATTACGCAGAAACAGTTTGACAGCGGAGTAACTTATGTTGATTTAATGAAGGAAAATGTTAATAACTTAAAAATAGCATTAGGAGAATGATAATGATTTTTGAATGTAAAGACGTAACGTTAGGTTACGAAAATAAAGTAGTTGCAAAAAATTTGAATTTTAAAATCGACCAAGGAGATTATCTTTGTGTTGTTGGTGAAAATGGTACAGGAAAAAGTACACTTATAAAGACATTATTAGGGTTGATTAAACCTTTAAATGGCGAAGTTATTGCCAATGTGCAGGGAAAAAATCACAAAGGAGTAGGATATTTGCCACAGCAGACACAGGCACAGAAAGATTTTCCGGCAAGTGTTTGGGAAGTAGTTTTGTCAGGGGTGCTAAATAACGATCATAGATGTCCATTTTATAATAAGAAAGACAAGGCAGAGGCTGAAAAAAATATGGAGAAGCTTAATATTTTGGATTTGAAAAAGCGTTGCTATAGAGAGTTGTCAGGAGGACAGCAGCAAAGAGTTCTTCTCGCAAGGGCACTTTGTGCAACAGACAGCGTTTTGATTTTGGATGAACCTGTAACAGGGCTTGATCCGGCAGCTTCAATGGAGCTTTATGAAACTATAAAGGATTTAAATAAGAAAGAGAATGTAACAATTATTATGGTTAGTCATGATATAAAGAATGCTTTAAATTATGCAACACATATTTTGCATTTAGAACAGGAAAATGATTTCTTTGGAACAGTTGAGGAATATAAGAAATCAAATGTTTCAAATATGTTTTTGGGAGGTGCAGCAAATGATTAGTGAAATGTTTGCCCATGGATTTATACAGAGGGCTTTTATCGGAGGAGTGTTGGTATCACTTTGCGCAGCTCTTTTAGGCGTCAGCCTTGTTTTAAAAAGATATTCAATGATAGGTGATGGTTTGTCACACGTTTCATTTGGAGCATTGTCCATAGCAATAGCTTTGGGATTTGCACCAATTAAGTTTTCAATACCAATTGTTATAATTGCAGCCTTTTTCTTACTTAGATTGGCAGAAAACGGTAAGATGAAAAGTGATGCGGCAATAGCTATGGTGTCAGCTTCATCATTGGCAATTGGTGTTATTGTTACATCGTTAACAACAGGACTTAGCACAGATGTGTGTAGTTATATGTTTGGTAGTATTTTGGCAATGTCTAAAGATGATGTTATTTTTAGTGTTGTACTGTCTGTTGTTGTACTTATAATGTTTGGATTTTGCTATCATAGAATTTTCGCAGTGACTTTCGATGAAAGTTTTTCGAAAGCAACAGGTGTAAAAGTTGGAATGTACAATACACTTATTTCTATTTTTACGGCGGTAACTGTTGTACTTGGAATAAAAATGATGGGAGCAATGTTGATTTCAAGTCTTATTATTTTTCCGGCGCTTACTTCAATGAGAGTTTTTAAAAGTTTTTTAAGTGTAACGATATGTTCTGCAATTCTTGCGGTAATAAATTTTACGGCAGGTTTGCTTTGGTCATACGCTTTTTCAATTCCTGCCGGAGCAAGCGTTGTTGTTGCTAATTTGTGTATGTTTATTATATTTTGCATTATTGGAAATTTGGCATTTCTAAAGAGAAAATAGTCAGGTATAATAGTGTTATGTTAAAAGATGTTGTCAAAATGTATTAGATAATTATGCATAAAATATGTTTATTTATGGCAGTGACAGGTTAGGAGGAAAAATGGATATTAACGGTTTTATAGAAGAGTTGGATAGTTTGTATACGGAAAGAAGAATTAACGATGTCGAGCCATTTTTCAATGAAAGCATAGAACAGGCAAAAAAAGAAAATGACTTGGCAGCTCAGTTTACAATTCTTAATGAAATGATGGGATTTTTCAGGGATACAAGTCAGTTTGAAAAGTCTATTAAGGCATGTAATGATTGCATAGAATTAATGAAGAAAATGGGGATTGAAGGAACTGTGGATTATGCTACTTCCCTTCAAAATGTAGCAAACGCTTACAGAGCGGCAGGAAAACTTGCGGAATCTTTAGAAGTTTATAAAGAAGTTTTTTCTATATATAATGAGAATATTCCAAGTGATGATTATAGAATGGCAAGTCTTAACAATAACATTGCTCTTTTGTATCAGGAGATGAATGATTTTCCTATGGCAGTCCAACATCTTAAAAAGGCACTGTCCATTATAGAAAAAATAGAAGGAATGGATATTGAAGTTGCCACAACTTATACAAATCTGGCAGCGTCATTGATTGAAATTAATCAGGCAAGTCAGGCGGAAGACTACCTTAAGAAGGCTTTGGAAATATTTGACAGAGATGAAGTGAAAAACTTTCATTACAGCGGAGCCCTTTGTGCCATGGCAAGTGTTAAGTGTAGCTTAAAACAGTATGAAGAGGCAGCTAAGTTATACGAAAAGGCGTTGCCGGAGATAGAAGCAAATATGGGACGTGGCAGTGCTTATAATATTACAAAAGAAAATCTGGCAAAGGTTTTTGACAAAATAAAAGAAGAAAAGAAAGAACTTACAGGTATAGAGCTGGCAAAAAGTTTTTATGAAGAGTACGGCAAGGATATGATTCATAATAATTTTTCTGAATATGAGGACAAAATAGCGGTGGGCTTCGTTGGGGAAGGTTCAGAGCGATTTGGCTTTGATGATGTTTATTCAAGAGACCACGATTTCGGCCCGGGATTTTGTATGTGGATTACGGAAGATGTTTATGAGAAAATAGGTGAAAAACTTCAGGATGAATATAACAAACTTCCAAAAAGTTATAAGGGCATTACAAGAGTTGACACCATTATGGCTGAAGGAAGAGTGGGCGTTTGTGTAGTTGAAGATTTTTATAAAAAGTATACAGGTTCTGGAGATGGAAATCTAACATTAGAACAATGGATTAATCTTGAAGATTATAAAATTGCAACAGTTACTAACGGTGAAGTTTTTAGGGACGATTTAGGATATTTTTCTAAGATAAGAAGAAAATTTGAAAATCAGCCTTTTCAGGCAAGACTTGTTAAGCTTGCAAGACAGCTTGGGGCAATGGCGCAGACAGGTCAGAGCAATTATGAAAGAGCAATGGCAAGGAAAGATTATGTAACGGCACAGATTTGCATTTCTGATTTTATGAAAGAGACAATGAAGTGTGTGTACATTTTAAATAATAAGTTTGCACCGTACTACAAATGGCTTTTTAAGGGAGTTAGTAGCTTGGATGGAACTGAGAAGATTGTTTCATTGCTTGAAAAATTAAGTCAGCTTCCTGCTCAGAATAATGCTTGGGATGGTTATTTGTATGACAATACTAAGTTTAATGAAAAAGATGAAAAAGCCATTATTATGGAAGAAATAGCAAAAATTATAATTGATAAATTATTGGAACTAAAACTAATAAAGAATAGAAATTCAAACTTTTTAAATGGCTATGTGAGACCAATTATGGATTTGGCAGAAGGGAAAGTTGAAATGTTTGACAGAGAAAAAACAATAGATAAAATAGTAAAACTTGAATTTGAAGCTTTTGATAAAGTGCAGAATGTTGGTGGAAGAGCGTCTTGTCAGAATAATTGGCCTTTCTTTTATGTTATGAGAAAGAGTCAGTATATGACTTGGACAGATGAAATGCTAGAGTGCATTTGCAATCTTTGGGAAGAAAACAAGGCTAAGGGTTGGAATATGATTACCGAGAAATATGGAAGAATGATGGAACATACTTCACCTGAAGAATATGAGAAGATTAAAGATAATTTCCCTGAAAAATCGGAGAGAACAATAGCAATTGTAAATCAGATTGCACAGATTCAGGTAGACTGGATGAAGGATTTTGCTAAGAGTTATCCAAAGCTTGCATCTAATGCAAGGGATATAACAAGTGATGCTGATCAGATTGATAACACTTCTTATGAAACTTATTTAAAGGGTGAGTTATTAACATATTCAGAAGAATTGTTGAAACTTTATGCACAATTTATTGTAAATCTGGCAAGAGAGGGAAAAAATCTTGCATATATGACTATAGAAAATACAGCACATTTACAGGGATATGCAACATTGGAAGATGCAGAAAGCAGCATAAGATAAGTTTTGTAAATGTTAAGAGAAAGGAGCGTATGACCATATTTTCTTAATATGGCATACAAAATAAATATGGCATTTTTACCAATATCCAAAGAGGATATGAAGGAAAGAGGAATAGAGCAGTTAGATTTTGTGTTTGTAATAGGGGATGCTTATGTAGACCATCCATCTTTTGGACATGCTATTATAAGTAGAGTTTTGGAAGCTAATGGATATACAGTTGGTATTATTTCACAGCCTGATTGGAAGGATGATGAAAGCATTAATGTTTTGGGAGAACCAAGATTGGCATTTCTGGTAATGGGTGGAAATATGGATTCAATGGTTAATCATTACTATGTTTCAAAGAAAAGAAGAGATAGTGATGCCTACACTCCGGGCGGAGTAATTGGAAAAAGACCGGATCATGCAGTAGTTACTTATTGTAATCTTATTCGCAGAACTAACAAAACAAAGCCGATTATAATAGGTGGTATTGAGGCAAGTCTTAGAAGAATGGCGCATTATGATTATTGGAGCAATAGTTTTAAACGTTCAATTTTATTGGATAGTCAGGCAAATCTTTTAACTTATGGAATGGGTGAAAAGTGTATAGTTCAGATTGCAGATGCCTTGGCAAGTGGTATGGATGTTACGGATATTACTTATATTCCGGGAACTGTTTTTAAGACTAAAAATATAGAACTTGCTTATGATCCAATAATTCTTCCGTCTTATGATGCCATGAAGGAAGACAAATTAGAGTATGCAAATAGTTTTAGGGTTCAGTCTGAAAATACTGATCCTTTTAATGGAAAAACTTTGGTGGAACCTTATCCAAACGGAGTTTATGTTGTACAGAATCCACCCCAGGAGCCCTTAACAAGACAGGAAATGGATGATATTTACGACCTTCCATATGAGAGAACTTACCATCCAAGTTACGAGGCTTTAGGTGGGATACCTGCCATTCAGGAAGTTCAGTTTTCATTGGCAAGTTGTCGTGGTTGTTTTGGGGCATGTAGTTTCTGTGCCATAACATTCCATCAGGGAAGAATTATTCAGTCAAGAAGCCACGAATCAATCATAAATGAGGCAAAAAAAATTATTGATATGCCTAATTTTAAAGGATATATTCATGATGTTGGTGGCCCTACAGCTAACTTTTATCATCCGTCATGTAAGAAGCAGTTAAAATCAGGTGTGTGTAAGCATAAGCAATGTCTTTTCCCACATCCTTGTAAGAATCTGAAGGTTGACCACAAGGATTATTTAAGTCTTCTTAGAAAGTTAAGGGAATTGCCTAAGGTCAAAAAAGTATTTGTCCGTTCAGGTATTAGATTTGACTATATTATGGAAGATAAAGATGATACTTTCTTTAAAGAGCTGGTTAAATATCATATTAGTGGACAGCTTAAGGTAGCTCCTGAGCATATTTCTGATAAGGTTTTGTCTTATATGGGAAAACCTCAGAATTGTGTTTATGAAAGTTTTATCACTAAATATAAGAAACTTAACGAAAAAGAAGGAAAGAACCAGTTTGTTGTGCCATATCTTATGAGTTCCCATCCGGGCTCTGATATGACAGAGGCAGTGAAGTTGGCTGAGTACCTTAGAGATATTGGCTATAATCCTCAGCAGGTTCAGGATTTTTACCCTACACCGTCAACAATGTCAACTGTAATGTACTATACGGGAGTTGATCCGCGAACAATGAAGCCGGTGTATGTTCCAAAAAATCCGCACGAAAAGGCAATGCAAAGAGCCCTTATGCAGTACAGAAATCCTGCAAACTACGACTTAGTTAAAGAAGCACTTCATATAGCAGGAAGAGAAGACCTTATAGGTTTTGGCAAGGAATGCCTTATTAAACCTAGACAGTTTAAATATGAGAAAAACTATGGTGGAAACGGCGGAAAAGGTAACGGAAAGTCTAAGGATTCACGTAAGGATGCGCGAGGTAAGAATTTTTCAGGCAAAGATTCCTCAAATAACAAGAATGGTCGTGGTAAGAATTTCGCAGATAAAGACAACCGCGGAGGAAAAAATTCAGTAAATAATAAAAATACCCGCAGTGGTAAGAATTTTGCAAATGACAAAAATGCCCGTGGCGGTAAGGTGCAGACAGGTAACTCACATAATGGCAAAGTGCAATCCGGCAATTCACGTAATGGTAAAGTACAATCCGGTAATGTGCATAACGGAAAGTCCGGCAGGAAATCTAGCAAGAGACGTTAAAGTTTCTATTTGAATCCTAAATTTAGAGTGGTATACTATGTTAGGTAGAAGATAGTTAATTAATAATTAAAATATAGGAGGCAAACAATGGACATTAAAGTATTACAGAAAGACATGATAGCTGCAATGAAAGCTAGAGACAAAGCTAGAAAGGAATCAATTTCAGCATTGATTCAGGCAGTAAAGAAAGCAGGAATTGATGCAGGCTGCAGAGATGATATTCCTGAAGAAATGGTAAACAAAGTAATTCTTAAAGAATTAAAAACTGTAAAGGAACAGATTGATTCATGTCCTGCTGACAGAACAGACTTAATAGAAGAATACCAGGCAAGATATGATGTATTCAACGAATATGCACCAAAGCTTATGAGTGCAGAAGAAGTTGAAGCAGAATTAAAAGAAAAATTTGCAGACATAATTGCAACAAAGAACAAAGGTCAGATAATGAAAACAGTAATGCCTGCATTTAAAGGCAGAGCAGATGGCAAAGTAATCAACCAGATAGTTGCAAAAATGTGCCAGTAAATAATAGAAAAAAATGAGAAGAAATGCAAGACATGTGTTTCTTCTTTATTTTTTTGCGTGCAGGCAAGGATATATGTCTACAAACAGATTGATTTTGTTATTTTGCTGCGTTCGTTATTGATCGTGGAGAGGGTGTTTTGCACCCGTACCCCGATATAGAAGTTTTCTTGATTTTTGGGGTACGAATTTTACAATTTTAAATGTAACATAGCACGTATAAGTGATATTTTTTCCTGGCTGTACCCCACTATAGAAATTATCTTGATTTTTGGGGTACATATTTAGCAATTTTACATCTTGAGACATAACTTATTGTATATATCAATAATAAAAGTACCCCGATATATAAAAAACTCTCAAAATAGGGGTACATTTCATTAAATCTGTTACTTGAAAATACAACATAATATATAAATGCAACGAAAATGTACCCCGATATTTTAAATCATCCAAATTTCGGGGTACATTCTCCAAATTCTTCTTGATTTTATATACAGCCAGAGATGGGAATGGCAAACGTGTTTGCCATTCCCATCTCTGACTGTATACAACTTTCGACATTTTTTACATTTTCCCCGAATATTTTAAATAGATTTAACATAAATGCGCTATTGCATTTAACGAAATTTAAATAGTATATATGTGTACCCTGAAGGAAACAAAAAATAAGTTCCTTCAAAACATATTAAAAATTTACTTGAAAACGAGGAGAAAATTGAAAATGAGAAAGAAAGTTTTAGCAGTAGTATCTGCATTGGTTATTACAACATTAGCATTCACAGGATGCGGTAGCAACAAGAGTGCAAGCAGTGACAATGGTTCTGATTCAGGAGCTAAGTCACAGGCAATCACAGTAGTTTCAAGAGAAGAAGGTTCAGGAACTAGAGGAGCTTTCGTAGAACTTCTTGGAGTTGTAGATGAAAACGAAAATGACATTACAGTAAGTTCAGCACAGATTACAAACAGCACATCAGTAATGCTCCAGAAGGTAGCACAGACAAAGAGTGCAATCGGTTATGTTTCACTTGGTTCTTTATCAACAGACGTTAAGGCAGTTCAGGTTGACGGTGTTGACGCAACAGCAGAAAACGTTAAATCAGGTGATTACAAAGTATCAAGACCATTTAACATTTGTTACAAAGAAGATAAGTTATCAGACATTGACAAAGACTTCATCTCATTCATTATGAGCAAAGAAGGACAGCAGATTGTAAACGACAACGGTTACATCGGAGTTGAAGCAACAGAATCATACAAGGCAAGTGGTAAGAAAGGGAAAATCACTTTAGCAGGTTCAACATCAGTTGCGCCATTAATGGATAAGTTAAAAGATGAATATGTAAAACTAAACGCAGACGCTTCAATTGAAATTCAGGAATCAGGTTCTTCAGCAGGTATTCAGTCAGCAATCGAAGGTGCAACAGAAATCGGTATGTCATCAAGAGAATTAAAAGATGAAGAAGCAAAAGAATTACAGGTTCAGAAAATTGCATTAGATGGTATCGCGGTAATTGTTAACACAGAAAATCAGGTAACAAACCTTACATCAGATCAGATTAAGAAAATCTACACAGGTAACTTAACAGACTGGGCCGATGTTCAGTAATAAAATCTGCATATAAGGGTACAGGCAGAGGGATTAAATTTCCTCTGCTTTTAGTGAATGAAGGAGAAAATATTTTGAATAAAGTATTAGATTTTTTAATGAAAATAGTATTTCTTGTATGCGCATGTATATCTATTGCAGCAGTTATAACAATTTGTTTATTTATGTTTGCAAATGGTGTGCCGGCAATTAAAGAAATAGGAATAACAAAGTTCCTTTTTGGAACACAGTGGCGTGTGTCGCAGAATCTTTTTGGAATATGGCCAATGATTGTAGGCAGTATTTATGTAACAGCAGGGGCAATGATAATTGGTGTTCCAATCGGACTTTTAACAGCAGTATTTCTTGCAAAATACTGTCCCAAAAAATTATATAAATTTATCAAACCAATAATTAACCTTATGGCAGGGATTCCTTCTATTATATACGGATTCTTCGGACTGGTTGTTATTATTCCAATTATTCAGGAAATTTTTGGAACAGCAGGTGACGGTATACTTGCAGCATCAATTCTTCTTGGAATGATGATACTTCCAACAATTATTAACACAGCAGAATCATCAATTGTGGCAGTACCAGAAGCATATTATGAAGGAGCACTTGCCCTTGGTGCAACAAAGGAAAGAAGTATTTTTAAGACAGTAATACCAGCGGCAAAGTCAGGTGTTATGTCAGGAATTATTCTTGGAATGGGTAGAGCCATAGGTGAAACAATGGCAGTTGTAATGGTTGCCGGAAACCAGGCAATTATACCGGACAGCATTACAAGTGGTGTCAGAACACTTACAGCCAATATCGTACTTGAAATGGCTTATGCCACAGGATTACATAGAAGAGCATTAATTGCTACAGCAGTAGTATTGTTTGTATTTGTATTAATTATAAATGTATGTTTTTCAATAATTAATAGGAGGTCTGAATAATGGAAAAAGAAGTAAAAGCAGTAGGCAGAAAAGCTCCTATAGTAAAAACAAACAGCAAGTTAAAAGAATATTTAAGAAAACCGGGCTCACTTATTATGCTGATTCTTATAATGCTTGCAGCGGCAATTACAGTTGGAATAATGGTTTATCTTGTTGCTTACATAGTTATAAGAGGTGTTCCCTATATTAATGCAGACTTGTTTGCATGGAAATACAATTCAGATAATGTTTCAATGACACCGGCTATTATTAACACAATTATAATAGTTGCAATGACACTGATTATTTCAGTACCTATTGGAGTGGCAGCAGCAATTTATCTTGTCGAGTATGCAAAGAGAGGTTCAAAACTTGTAAAAATCATAAGAGTTACAACTGAAACATTGGCAGGTATACCTTCAATTGTTTTCGGTTTGTTCGGTTTCCTTGCATTTGTTCTTGCCTTACATTGGGGATATTCATTAATAGCCGGAGTTTTAACACTGGCAATAATGGTTTTGCCAACAATTATAAGAACAACAGAGGAAGCGCTTATTGCTGTGCCAGACTCATTTAGAGAAGGCAGTTTTGGTTTAGGTGCAGGAAAACTTAGAACAATATTTGTTATTGTTTTGCCGGCAGCAGTTCCGGGAATTTTGTCAGGGGTTATTCTTGCAATAGGAAGAATTGTTGGTGAAAGTGCAGCACTTATTTTTACGGCAGGTTCAGTGGCGGCAGTGCCTTGGGGCTCGGGCAAGTTTTTCTTATCTTCAACAAGAACTTTGGCAGTTCATATGTACTGCTTATTGTCAGAAGGACTTTACACAAATCAGGCTTATGCAACAGCGGTAATACTTTTGATAATTATTTTAATTATTAATGGTTTATCGGGCATACTTGCAAACAAGATTGGAAAGGAAAATAAATAAATGGGAAAAATAGATATAAAGGACATGGACCTTTTTTACGGAGATTTTCATGCCATAAAGGATGTAAATTTATCAATTCCAAAGAACCAGATTACAGCATTTATAGGACCTTCAGGATGTGGTAAGTCAACAGTACTTAAATCACTTAACAGAATGAATGATCTTGTAGTGGATTGTAAAATACAGGGAAAAATAACACTTGATGGTGTTGATATATATAAAGACATGGACGTAAATGACTTAAGAAAAAGAGTGGGAATGGTATTCCAGAAAGCTAATCTTTTTCCAATGAGCATATACGATAACATTGCATATGGACCAAGAACTCACGGTATCCGTTCAAAGGCAAAACTTGACGAAATCGTTGAGCGAACCTTAAAACAGGCAGCAATTTGGGATGAAGTAAAAGATTCATTAAAGAAAAATGCCCTTGCAATGTCAGGTGGCCAGCAGCAGAGACTTTGTATTGCAAGAGCTTTGGCAGTTGAACCAGAAGTGTTATTAATGGATGAACCAACATCAGCACTTGATCCTATTTCTACATCAAAGATTGAAGATTTGGCAACAGAATTAAAGAAGGATTACACAATTGTTATGGTAACCCATAATATGCAGCAGGCAGCCAGAATATCAGACAATACAGCTTTCTTCTTGTTGGGAGAGGTTGTTGAATATAGTGACACAGAGCAAATGTTCTCAATGCCTAGAGACAAGAGAACTGAGGATTATATTACAGGAAGGTTTGGTTGATGATATGAGAAATAAGTTTGATGAACAGCTTGACAATCTAAATAATGAATTAATTAAAATGGGTAAACTTTGTGAGCAGGCTATTTCAGGAGCCATCAAAATTACAATGGAAGATGACCATGAAGAATTAAAAAGAGAAGTATTGGATACAGACAGCGAAATTGACAAAAAAGAAAGAGATATTGAATCTATTTGTATGAAACTTTTGCTTAGACAGCAGCCGGTAGCAAGGGATTTAAGAGTTATTTCCTCAGCACTTAAGATGATATCAGATATGGAGCGTATAGGCGACCAGGCATCAGATATTGTTGAATTGGCTCAGTATATTAAAAAAAGTGACGTAAAATACAAAACACATTTAAGTGACATGGCAAACGAAGTTATTAAAATGGTAACAAAGAGCATTAAGTCCTTTGTAAAGAAAGATATTGAAATGGCAAGAAATGTTATTGTCTATGATGATGTTGTTGATAACTATTTTGAAGAGATAAAGAAAGAGTTAATAAGAATAATTTCTTCAGGAGAAAGTGATGGTGAAGAATTTATTGATATTCTTATGATTGCCAAATATCTTGAAAGAATAGGCGACCATGCAACTAATATTGCAGAATGGGTTGAGTACTCAATTCTAGGCTATCACGCAGAGTAAATCAAAATAAAACCTAAAACTTTTCAAAAATATATTTGTAAAAAAATTCAAATATCTCCCAATTTTTACCTACATTTAACATAAATCTTACTTTCCGGGGCTAAAGTTAATTTAACCTGGAAAGTAAGGTTAATAATATGTTAGTTAGGATTTTATTATTTGGAGGTATATATGATTTATTTGGTAGAAGACGATAGCAGTATTAGAGAATTAGTAATATATGCATTAAACAGTACAGGTCTTGAGGCAAAAGGCTTTGAGAAACCTTCAGAATTTTGGAAGGCAGTTGAGGAAGAAGAGCCAAGTCTTGTAATACTTGATGTAATGCTTCCTGAGGAAACTGGAATTGATGTTTTAAAGAAAATAAGAAGCAATCCTGCAATTGAGAAGCTTCCGGTAATTATGGAAACAGCAAAAACAAGTGAGTATGACAGAATAAACGGACTTGAAAGTGGTGCGGATGATTATATTTCAAAGCCATTTAGTATGATGGAAATGGTTGCAAGAGTTAAAGCGTTAATCAGAAGATCTGAGTACAAGCATGAAGAAAAGGATTATACAATTAATAATCTTTATGTTTGCCCAATAAAGCATCTTGTAAAAGTTGACGACAGGGAAGTTGTCTTAACATTAAAAGAATATGAAATGTTATGCCTTCTTTTAAAGAATAGAGGTATTGTTTTGTCAAGAGAACAGCTTCTTAACAAGATTTGGGGATACTCTTTTGACGGAGAAAGTAGAACAGTGGATGTTCATGTAAGAACTCTTAGGCAGAAACTTGGAACGGCAGGAGATGTTATAAAAACCATCCGTGGAGTTGGTTATAAAATCTCGGCTTAAATGTGATAATAGTAATAAGTGACTTGTGGTAATTATTAAATCTAAATTTAAGAAACTTAATATATTTAATAAATTTTACTTAGATTTAACAAAGAGAATAGTTACAATTTACACTCCCACTATACTATGAATATGTAGACAGGGAAGAAATTACACGGATTGTTACGTGCTTCGCACTCTCACAATCTTACCCCAATATTTGACATTTAGAAAAGTTTTAGGAGGAAAAAATGAACATTTTTGACGTATTATCTCTTATTGGAGGTTTAGCATTATTCCTTTTTGGAATGAATATTATGGGTGATGCTCTTGAAAAAAGAGCTGGGAATCAGTTGAAAAACATTCTTGAAAAATTAACATCTAACAGATTTAAGGGATTTTTGCTTGGGGCAGGAGTAACAGCAATTATTCAGAGTTCTTCAGCAACAACAGTTATGGTTGTGGGTTTTGTTAACTCAGGAATTATGAGTCTTAAGCAGGCAATAGGAATTATTATGGGGGCAAACGTTGGAACAACCATTACATCTTGGATTCTTAGTTTAACAGGGATTGAAAGCTCAAACATCTGGGTTAGTCTTTTAAAGCCAACATCATTTACACCAATTCTTGCAATGATTGGTTTGATAATGATTATGTCAAAGAAAAACTCAAAACGTGCAGATACAGGAATGATTCTTTTAGGATTTGCAGTTTTAATGTTTGGAATGGAACAGATGTCAGGTTCTGTTAGCGGATTAAGAGATGTTCCTGAATTTAGAAACATATTAGTAATGTTTAGCAATCCGGTATTAGGTGTATTGGCAGGTGCATTCTTAACAGCAGTAATCCAGAGTTCATCAGCTTCAGTAGGTATACTTCAGGCATTGGCTTCAACAGGAGCAGTAACATACGGAAGTGCAATTCCTATCATTATGGGACAGAATATCGGAACTTGTGTAACAGCAATTATTTCATCATTTGGAGCAAACAAAAACGCAAAAAGAACAGCAATTGTTCATTTGTCATTTAACATAATCGGAACAACGGTATGGCTTGCAGTATTTTGCTTATTAAATTCAATTATACAGTTTCCATTTATAAGTGATTCAGCCAATCAGCTTGGAATAGCAATTGTTCATACAACATTTAATATTTTATGTACATTATTATTATTCCCATTTGCAAACCAGTTGGAAAAACTTGCATGTATCATTATAAAGGATGCAGAAAAGAAAGAATCATTACAGTTACTTGATGAACGTCTTATGACAACACCTGCAATTGCAATTGACAGATGTAAAAAAGTTGTAATGGAAATGTTTGAGAAAACAATTGAAGGAGTAAGCTGTGCCTGTGACATTTTAAGTGAGTACGATTCAAAAGTAATAGACAAGGTTAAAGAGTACGAAGAAGAAGTGGACAAGTACGAGGATAAGATAGGAACCTATCTTGTAAGAATCAGTACAAGAGACTTAAGTGAAAGTGACAGTAAGAGCGTAAGTGAGTTATTACACATCATCGGAGACATTGAAAGAATTTCAGACCACTCAGTAGGAATAGCAAAGTCAGCAGAAGAAATTCATGATAAAAAATTACATTTCTCAGAAAATGCAAGAAAAGAATTAAAAGTTTTAATTAATGCAGCAAAAGATATTTTGAATCAGTCACAGACAGCTTTTGAAAATAATGATATGGATGCTTCATTAACTGTTGAGGCATTGGAAGAAGTAATAGACCATTTGAAACACCAGTTGAAGAAGAGACATATTGACAGATTAAAAAATGGTAAGTGCACAATTGAGCAGGGATTTATAATGACAGACATTCTTACTTCTTTGGAAAGAATATCAGACCATTGTTCTAACATTGCAGGATGTGTTGAGGAAATTGACCATGACAGTCTTGGACTTCATGCATACAGCAGTGAAATAGATAAAAATCCGGGAAGTAAATTCTATCAGGTTTATACACAGAACAAAGATAAATATGCAATTGACTAGAATTAAGTTAGGTTTATTGCAGATTAAAGAAAGAAGGTTGATTTTATGCATACAATTTATGAAAAATTGTGGCTTATATCTTCAGAACTAAACCATTTAACAAAGGTAAACAAAAAAAGTTTATATATGGCTATAAGTGTTATGTTTTGGATACTTGTGGCAACAATAGTTTGTGTTGTATTGGAAATTTTTTGTAAAATATCTTATATAACATTGGCTGTAATTATTGGTTACGTAGCTGTTATACCGGGATATTTCGGAGCAGTCATGTACATATACAGAAATACAACACCTAAGGATGTTGAGTGAATACAGTGAATGAAAATTAAATAAATATATGGGATAATTAACTATTGTTAATATAAATAATTATTACGGAATATAAACTAAAAAAATTAAATATTTTAATGCCAAAAACTAACTATATAAAACTATTTGTATGTTTTAATTTTTATGGTAAAATTATGGGTGGCCAAACCTTTAATAAATTTTACAAAACAGGAGATAAAGCATGGATAGAAAAGTATTATTTTTAGATTTGGATGGAACTCTTACAAATGATGACAAAAAAGTTACACCTAAAACATTAAAGGCATTGAAGCAAATAATGGAAGAAGGACATATTGTGGCGCTTGCATCAGGACGCCCAACGCCGGGAGTAGCACAGGTTGCAAAAACACTTGAGCTTGATAAGTACGGTGGATATGTTCTTTCTTTTAATGGAGGAAAAGTAATCAACTGGAAAACAAAGGAAGTTATTTATGAGAATGCATTATCAAAAGAATATATTCCTGAATTAGTTGATTATGCAACAGGGAACAAAATCGGTCTTATTACTTATGATGACGATAGCATTGTTGTTGGAACTCCAATAGATGAATATATTGAATTGGAATCATTTATTAACAAGTTGCCTCTTAAAGAGAAAAATCTTGTTGAGTATGTTGATTACAATCCTAACAAATGTCTGTTAACGGCACCGGGCGAGATTGCAGCAGAACATGAAAAGATTCTCTCAAAGAAGTTTGAGGGAAGAATAAGCATATATCGTTCAGAGCCATTCTTTATAGAAGCATTGCCAATGGGAATTGATAAAGCACATTCAATAGAAGTTCTTATTAATCATCTTGGAATTCCAAAAGAGAATACCATTGCCTGTGGTGACGGATTTAATGATCTTACAATGATTAAGTACGCACACGTTGGTGTTGCTATGGCCAATGCTACAGACGTGGTTAAGGAGAACGCAGATTACATTACAAAATCTAATAATGAAGATGGAATAGCTCACGTTATCGAGAAGTTTATTCTTGAAAAGTAGGATTAGAGAAAAATAATTACACAGATTGAATTATAACTAAAAAAATAATTACACGGATTGTTACGTGCTTCGCACTTTCACAATCCTATCCCAATATTCGCATATCGTGAAGCTTACGCTCCACTTTTATGCTCATATAGGGGCGTGTCTCAAAGTCACTATCCCACCATTGTGCAAGCACAGGTGGGATGAGACTTTGAGACACTGTAATTAAATATAAGAAAGGGAGAAAAAATGAAACGAGGAAACAAAAGAATTATCGCGGTACTTACTTTAATGTTTGTTGTTCTTATTGGAACAACAGTTTTTGGTGCCGACGAAGAGGCTAAGTATGTTCCACAGTTGTTTGGAACATTTTGGGCACTGGTTCCACCACTGGTAGCCATAGCATTAGCACTTATTACAAAGGAAGTTTACAGTTCATTATTTATTGGAATTGTAATTGGTGGAATTTTTTATTCAGGAGGCTCATTTGAGGGAACAATTGAACATGTATTAGAGGACGGAATAATCGGTTCACTATCTGATGAATATAATGTGGGAATATTAGTATTCCTTGTTGTTCTTGGAACAATAGTTGCACTTATGAATACAGCAGGTGGTTCAGCAGCTTTTGGTGATTGGGCATCTAAACATATCAAAACAAGAATTGGTGCTCAGCTTGCAACTATTGCGCTTGGTTGTCTTATTTTCGTAGATGACTATTTTAACTGCCTTACAGTTGGTAGTGTCATGCGACCTGTAACAGATAAGCATAATGTTTCAAGAGCAAAACTTGCATATCTGATTGATGCAACAGCAGCACCTGTTTGTATTATTGCACCTATTTCTTCATGGGCTGCAGCGGTAACAGGTTTCGTAAAAGGACAGGATGGATTTGTAGTATTTATTAAGTCAATTCCATACAACTATTATGCTTTGCTTACTATTGTTATGATGATTTCAATAGTATTGTTAAAAGTTGATTTTGGCTCAATGGCTAAGCATGAAGCCAATGCAGCAAAAGGAGACTTGTTTACAACAGGTCAGAAGACTTACAAAGAGGAAGAACAGGCTGAAGAAAAGAGAGGCAAGGTTTGTGACCTTGTAGTTCCTGTAGTTACTCTTATTATTTGTTGTATTATTGGTATGATTTATACAGGTGGATTCTTTAAAGGAACAAGCTTTGTTAAGGCTTTTTCTGAAAGTGATGCTTCAGTTGGACTTGCTATCGGAAGTATTTTTGCATTAATGATTACTATTGTATTCTATGTTGTAAGAAGAATTTTAAGCTTCAAGAAGTGTATGGATTGTTTGCCTGAAGGATTTAAGGCTATGGTACCTGCAATTCTTATTCTTACTTTTGCATGGACATTGAAGAATATGACAAGCAGCCTTGGTGCAGCAGAATATGTTGGTGGAATTATGAAACATAGTGCAACAGGTTTTGCAATATTCCTTCCTGCAGTTATATTTGTTGTAGGTTGTGGACTTGCTTTTGCAACAGGTACTTCATGGGGAACATTTGGTATCCTTATTCCTATTGTTGTTCAGGCGTTCCAGAAAACTGATCCTGCAATGATGATTATTGCTATTTCAGCATGTATGGCAGGTGCAGTATGCGGTGACCACTGCTCACCAATTTCAGATACAACAATTATGTCATCAGCGGGAGCGCAGTGCGAACATACAAACCACGTATCAACACAGATACCTTACGCTGCAACAGTTGCAGTTATTTCATTTATCACATACATTATCGCAGGTGCGTTGCAGAAGGCAGCAGGGCTTGGCTGGCTGGCACTTCCAATTGGAATTGTTCTTATGATAGGAACAGTTGTGGGAATAAAAGTGCTTACGGCAGGAAAAGAAGCGACAGAGTAGCATTTTATGTTATGTAAATCAGAAATGGATAAACATAACAAAATATTATATTAAAAAGTAAAAATAATACCCCAACATAGTGTTTACATATCACTTGATATGGATTCACTATGTTGGGGTGTTTTGTTATTTATTAGTAGTTGGAAGGTATGGGATAAGAGCTCCTGCCATATTGGAAATAGGCATTGTCTGTAACCATACATGGCCCGGACCTGTAACAACAGTGTTAAACAATCCTTCACCACCGAGGAATATGTTTTTTATACCGGGTATAGTTTGAATATCCATCTGGCATGTTACTGACATAGCGGCAAGATGTCCGGTGTCTATAACAATCTGCTGACCAGGCTGTAATTCGTATTCAATGACATGACCATCAAATTCTGCAAAAGCAATACCATTACCTGAAAGCTTCTGTAAAATAAAGCCTTCACCACCGAAAAGACCTGAGCCAAGTTTTTTTCTAAAATGCATTGATAATTCAACACCTGCTTCAGAAGCAAGAAAGGCAGATTTTTGAAGAATAATTTCATTCCCCGGAGTGATTTCAAAAGCTTTAATAGAACCTGGAAAGCTTGAAGCAATGGAAATCATTCCGTTAGTACGTTCTGCAGTGTAAATATTCTGAAAAAGAGTATCACCGGATAAGGCTCTTCCGAACATTTTTCCAATACCACCACCGGTAGTTTCCATTTTCATATTAGGTGACATCCAAGCCATGCCGCCACCTTCTGTTATAATTTTTTCTCCGGCGTCAAGTTCACAAATAACAACCGGAAGAGTATCGCCTTGAATTGAATATCTCATAAAGACCTCCTAAAATAATTAAGTTTGTATAATTATTGTATCATAAAGAATATGCAAAAAACAGCATTATAGTAATAAAAAGAAGGCAACAATAACATTAGGGTCAGCTTGTGAAAAATCAGAAAAAATGAAGTGTTATAATAATGTTAATAAAAAAATATATAACTTTATGTTTATAAATAATAAAATAGAAGGAGTAAAAATATGAAAAAGAATACGAAAATTATTACAGTAGCTGTGATAATATTGGTGTGTAGTTTATTAAGTGGTTGTCAAGAAAGCAGTCAAAAAGCGAAAGACACAAAGAAACAAAATATTATCGCAGACAAACAGAAAGAAAATTCAAAAGTTGAAGAAACAACTCAAAATGAGAATATTAGAGAAGGTGAAGCTAAAGATGATAATGATTTAACAGGTACATACGTCGATGAAGAATCAGGTGAAACTCTTAAAGTAGTAGTTAAAGATGGAAAGGCTTCATTTTGTCTTTATTCAAAAGATGGAGAGGAATGTTCTGATTTTAAAGAAAAGGATAGGGACATAAAAGACAATTATATAGATGGTGAAATGTCATATGTATCAAAAAATATGGATGGATCATTGGCAGTTTCATCTGGCTCAGGAGGTTCATGGGGCAAGTTTGTAAAGAAAGAAAAAGGGGCAAAAATTGATTTTACAAATTTTAATTCATCTGACAGATTGGAAACAGAAACATATCAGGAAAGCGATGGAATCAAAATAGATAAGTATAAAATAAATAATAAAGTTTTAAAATTTGAAAATGATGATGGAGAGCTATGCTTTACTTACTTTGATGATGACGGTTCATATTTTGATGAGATAGTTTCAGGAGCATGGTATGACGAAAATGGCGCACCTTTAGCTAAAATGCCACCGTTAAATCTTTGGAGAAAAGGACATCTTTGGACAGGAGATTTAAATGACTTTCATTTTGTTAATCCGAAAGGGTTTACAATGGATCAGTTAAAAAGAACGAATCCGTCAGATGATATGGAGGGGGATTTGTATGCGATTATTTTGAAAAACATTACTAAAGAACAGGGTGATGATAATATGATTTATTATGGCGAAGATTATTACACAGGGGAAGAAGTAATGTTTAGAGGAAAATATAGCAAAATATTGAATGGTGACAATGTCTTAATAATAGGACAATTTATAGGACTAACAGAAGATGATAGTCCGGAATTAGACGTATGGCGCGTAGAGCTATGTAATGACAGATTTTAAAAATATAATTCTTTTAAGGTGTTCCCTAAAAGTTTAATACTTTGGAACACCTTAAATCTTTTTATAATTATTTTTAATCTTTTACCTGGCTTCCGTCAGGTTCCATATGATAATTGTCCTTATAGATTAATTTAGAAATCGGCACAATCTGAAAGCCTTTTTCCTGCAGTCCTTCTATTACTTTAGGCAGAGCTTGGGCGGTGTATTTGGCACCGTTATGCATAAGGATGATGGAGCCGTTTCTTAGTGATTTGTGGTTTAAAACTGTGTTTACAATTGGTTCAACGCCATAATTTTTCCAGTCAAGAGAGTCAACATCCCATTGGATTGTGTAGTAGCCACAATTTTTCGCCTGTTCAATAAGGGCATTGTTGTAGTCGCCGTAAGGAGGACGGAAAAGACACATTTTAGTGTTAGTAAGCTTTTCAACTTTCTCGGTTACGGAGTTTAATTCATCACAAATGGAAGAGTTACTAAGTTGTGGCATGTGCTTGTGGTGTTCGCTGTGATTTCCCAAATCGTGTCCGGCTGCTTTTATGGCTTTTACATCATCAGGGTAGCTTTCAACCCAACCGCCGGTCATAAAGAAAGTTACATTAATCTTATATTTCTTTAAAATATCAAGGATTTTCTGAGTATCTTCATTTCCCCATGCAGCGTCAAAAGACAGTGCAACCATAGGTTTGTCAGTGTTAACGCGATAAATGGGGAGCTTCTTGCTATTAGTAGAAACGGTAATGGCTTCAAGTCCGTTGCTAAATAAATCTTTTTCGTAAATATATGTAGCACCGGCTATCATAATAAGAATGACAAGCCAGAAAATACTTCTTTTCATAAGTGGAATTCTTTCTGAAGATGACATAAGCATACTTTCCAAGATAATTACTATAGTTTATGAAAAGAAAATAATAATATGAAATTTAATTATAAGAATATTTCTATGACAGACATACTATAATGACATTTTCGTTATACATTATTATGTTTCATTAGGCAGAATAAAAATATAGCATATATATATATGCTATATCAATAAATGTTAAAAAATATCAATAATTTTTCGCCGCCAATCCCCTAAAACCAAACCGACAATTCCTTCTCAAAAATCTCCTGAGCACATTTCCAAAACTTTATCAAGTACCTAGAAACTGCAAAAATCGCCCAAAAAACATACAATTTTTGCCACTTTGCGTACAAATAGGAAACTTAGTGCTATAAAAATGACTAACAGTTCTGTGTAGGAAATGTTTGAAAATACATTAAAAAAGTACTGGGCGTTCAATGGAGCGGAAAATTAAATTAGAACGTCGGGAAGGCACTGCAACTGAAGTAGGGGTAAAAATGAAATAGCGGAAAGTACTAAATCAGTGTTTAAGGTAGTAAAGGTATTTATAAGATATTAATTTAAATAATTAGGAATAAGAAATTAGGAAATGCCAAAAAATGACTCAAATATAATGGCAAAAATATAAGATGCAAAACTATGACGCACTTAAAAGGTATATGGAGAAATCGGACTCATCTGTATATATGGGGAAGAATACAGATTACAAAAGAAGAACACATCTGACAGTACTTTTCGGAAAAACTTAAATATATAGAAAAGTCAATACATCCAATTCTTTTAAAGATAAGGGGTTGTAAATAAATAAGAAGGAGGAACAAAGATTATGAAGAAATTAATTTCTAAATTAGGAGTTTTAGCAAACTGTATGGCTTTAATGTTAGTTATTCAGAGTGCTAACACAGCTTGCGCATGGATTGTTCATCAGCCTGAATTTCCAGAACAGGCAAGCAAGTTTAAAAAGGTAAAATAATATGATTGAAAAGTTAACCAATTATATTGTGGATTGCCAAATTGCTTCCGGAAAAATCAAAGAGGAAGAAGGTAGCGTGTATCGATACGGATACACGCTATTTTTTGAAAAATTAATCAATATAGTCATAGCTTTAATAATTTGTTTAATAACAGGTAAGTGGCTTGCGGTAGGACTTTTTCTTCTGGCAGTTATTCCGTTTAGAAGTTTTGCAGGAGGCTGGCATGCAAAAGAGTTTTGGCAATGTGCGATTTTATCTAATTTAATGATAGTCATAATGCTAATTTGTATTGAAAAATTATGTATAACCAAAGAAATAGTATACGTAATTTTTGAAGTAATAACACTTTTAGCACTTATTTTTATAATACCAACACAGAATCCTAACAAAAAATTGTCGCAAAATGAATTAAAAAAATATAAAAAAGTTTCATTTATTATATGGTTAGTACAATGTTGTTTGTTAGTTGTATTTTTTGTTTACAAAAGTTATCAATTTTCCACTATAATGTTGTATACTCATATTGTTATAGTAATCGCAGTGGTAGCTCAGACTATGAGCGAAATAAAAAACAGATAGATAAAGAGTGGAATAAGATAATGTTTAATGTTGCAATATGTGATGATGACAAAAATTTTATACAGTACGTTGAAGATATAATTAAGGAATTAGGATATGCGGAAGATGTAAAGTTTTTTGAATATCTGTCAGGTGAGGAATTTCTTTTTGACATAGGTGAACGTGGGGATTTGGACTTAGTTGTTTTGGATATTCAAATGGGTGAAACAGACGGAAATCAGGTTTCTGTTGAACTTAGAAAAAGATATAAAAGTACAACTTTAGTTTTCTGTTCAGGATATTTTAAACCATCTCCGGAGAATATTAAAGTTTCGCCTTTTAGATTTTTATTAAAAGAATATTCAAGAGATAGAATGGTAAGTGAGTTTAAAGAAATTTTTGAATATTTAATGAACAATAAAGATGAGCCTTCGATTGTATGTCGGGGAGAAAGAAGTCAGGTCCAGGTGTATGCTAATGAAATTATGTATATTGAAATTTCTAAGAGAGGAACAAAAGTACATACGTTAAACAAAGGTGGTATGGTAGAAAAAGTATATTCCTGTAAAAAGAGTTTAGATTTTTTGTATGAATTGTTTAAGGAAAGTAATTTCGCTTATGCACATAACAGTTATATTGTTAATTTGAAATATGTAAAAAAGCTTTGCTCTGAGGAACTAAAATTAGTTGATGGTCAGGTTTTATCAGTTTCAAGAACGAAGATTAAGAATTTAAGAAAACAGGTTACAGAGTATTTTGAGAGAAAATATAGGTAGGGGAGAATAGAATGAAAACGTTGATTTTGATTTTCCATTTATTAGTGTGTATATTTGAAATATGGATGCTATCTGATTTTTATGATGCCTTTTTAGGCTATAAAAATAAAGGAAAAAAGAGAAATATATTTATAGTATTATGTTTTGCATTAATTATTTTTGCAATTAATAGCTTTAATAATACAGTATTAAATCTGTCAGTTGTGCCGTTTATGTATTTTTTGTTAGCTGTAGTAGGTTTTAGTGGAAACATATACAAAAAAATATTTGGAACTTTCATAGGCACGGTAGTTCTTATGGGAACAGAATTAATTGTTGTGGGAGCATTAAGTGTAACATCCCAGCAGTTAATTGAAAGCAGTATGATGTATGAACCTTCAGCCATAATGTTAACTGTAATTGTAAAAATAGTTACCCTTATGGTGTTTGCCGTTATTAAACAGTTTGTGGCAAAAGAAGGAACAAATATGGATGGGGCAACATTTATGCTCTATATGGTTTTGCCGTTGTCGAGTATTGGAATTATGTTTTCCGTAGCTTTTTGCAATATTGATTTTGGAAATGTAACTTTAGCAAAATGCTGTCTTGCAATATTTTGTATTCTGCTTATGGCAGGAAATGGAACAGCATTTTATGCCTATAACAGATATGCAAAACTTTGTATGGAAAGAGAAATTAATAAGCGTACAGTTCTTATGCAGGAAATGGAGCTTGAAAATTATAAGAAGATTAATCAGGCAAATGATAAGTATATGGAATTATTACATAATTCAAATCATTACATGAGGACTGTGTATGGATTGTTAGAACAGGATAATAAAGATGAAGCAATAAACATTATGGATTCTGTTTTGACCGAATATGAAGAGGGTGAGCTTATTGAATATAGTACGAATTCTATACTTAATACTATTTTAAGCGAATATTATGATAAGTCTAAAACCAATCATATAGAATTTAACATTTTCGTTGAACCGGGATTTAATATTGAGTGTGTTGAGTCCATGGATCTTGTAGCAATGGTTAGCAATTTGATTTCAAATGCATATGAAGCAGCACTGAAAAGTGACGAAAAGAAAATAAAAGTTCAAATGTATATGCAAAATGACGGAAGTTTTATTATAATAAAGATAGAAAATTCATTTAGTGGGGAGATAGTAAGTCAGGGTGACAGGTTGCTTACAACAAAGAAAGACGGAAATATTCACGGCGTAGGAATTGAAAGCGTTGAAAAAGTTGCAGAAAAATATGATGGTTGGGTTTCTACATCATGGGGCAATAAAAGTTTTAGGACAATGTTAGTACTTAATAATTCTTATGTTGTGTAAATAACAACGGAGATTAAAATGAAAAACAGAAGAAGAAAAAAGAAGAAAAGCTTATTAAAGAGAATATTTATTTTTCTTTTAATTGTGGCAGTTGCCGCAGTGGCACTTATAGGGGCAAGGTACTTTATTAACAGACAGAAAGTTGTAAAACTGGATGAGATTGAAATGCCGGACTGGATTAAGTCGGAAATTATTAAGGTGGACGGCACTTCAAGAAGCGGTGAAAAGCTAAGTTCCGTAAAGGATATTGTGGTTCACTATGTTGGCAATCCGGGAAGTACGGCAGAACAAAATAGAAATTTTTATGCAGGGGATCAGTCTAATGTCAGTTCCCATTTTGTTGTGGGCTTAAAGGGAGAGATTATTCAATGTATTCCTTTGTCTGAAATGTCTGCAGCAAGTAATTGGCGAAACAATGACACTATTTCAATAGAGGTTTGTCATCCTGATGATACGGGAAAATTTAACAAGAAGACATACAAGTCATTGGTTAAGCTTGTGGCTTGGTTAGAGGAACAGTGTGGACTGGAAGATGGGGACGTTATAAGGCATTATGACATTACAGGAAAAGAGTGTCCAAGATATTTTGTAACCCATGAGGATGCGTGGAAGAAGTTTAAGCAGGATGTGGCAGATTATAGAAAGGATGAACAGTAATGATTACAAAGATGGGTGTACCTTTTAATGGTTTGGCAGGAGCAGGTTTTTCAGGAAGTTATAAGGGAATGAGATTTTTTATGAAAACTTATGACAAAGAAAATATTAGCGTATTCGTTTATCCTGAACCATATAATTTTGAAAATACTAAGGATGAAAATAAGGAGAAAGTGGAGTTCCCTTATACTCACGAAGGCGTGGACCAGTGCATTGACTGGCTTAATCAGAAATACATTGACGATAAAGATAAATGGGATGAGGCATTTAATTCAAGAATGAATGCGGAATAATAAAGTACAGTGATGGAAAAATTATTGTCGAATAAACAAGAAACTTATTGATAAAAATTCTCGATATGGTCTATAATGAATAATATGCGTGAGAGATTGTGAGAGTGCAAATCAGGTCACAATCAGCATAATCCTAATTGGAATGTATTTACATATAACTAGTGTAGGAAAAAGCAAGTAGCCATAGAAACGCATTAAGGTTACAGGGCTAGGAGGCATATTACATTATGAGACTTTCAGATTTGAAACAGGGACAGACGGGAATAATACGTCAGGTAGGTGGAGGCGGTCAATTACGTCAACATTTCCTTGATATGGGATTAATACAGGGAACTGAGATTACATATATTAAGGCTGCACCTATGGGTGACCCTATAGAATATAGAATTTGGGGATATGAATTAACTCTTCGAAAAGATGATGGGGCGAAGATTGAAGTAGAATTAGTGGAAAAAAGAGAAGGTAAAAAAGAAACAGGAGAACATAAATCTTCTAATTTTACTAACCATCCTCATATTGGTGAATCAGGAATTTACCACGTAAAACAGCGTGGGGAAACAATAGAAAAAGGACAGTTAATAACTTTCGGATTGGCAGGAAATCAGAATTGTGGAAAGACTACTTTGTTTAATCAGCTTACAGGCTCTAATCAGCATGTTGGAAATTTTCCGGGAGTTACGGTAGACAGAAAAGATGGTCAGATAAGAGGCCAGGAACACACAATGGTTGTGGATTTGCCGGGAATTTATTCCATGTCACCTTATACAAGCGAAGAAATTGTATCAAGGGAATATTTCTTAAATGAGCGACCACGTGGAATAATTAATATAGTAGATGCAACTAACATAGAACGAAATATGTATCTTACAATGCAGTTAATAGAGCTTGATATACCAATGGTTCTTGCCCTTAATATGATGGATGAGGTAACTGCTAACGGTGGAACAATTGATGTTAATAAGCTAGAGGCAACACTTGGAATTCCGGTTATACCTATTTCTGCAGCAAAGAATGAAGGTGTAGATGAATTAATTGAACACGCTATGCATGTGGCAGTTCATAGAGAAAGACCGGGACGAATGGATTTTTGTGATGCTGATGGAGAAGACCATGGTGCAGTTCATAGATGCATTCATTCTATTATGCATCTTATTGATGATCATGCACATAGCAATTTGGTGCCTATTAGATTTGCAGCAAGCAAAATAATAGAAGGTGATACAGATATAATTGATCGTTTAAAGCTTGATCAAAATGAAAAAGAAATGATTGAACATATTATTGTTCAGATGGAAAATGAAAGTGGAATGGATAGACTTTCAGCCCTTGCAAAAATGCGTTTTACATTCATAGACAAGGTATGCAAGTCAACTGTTGTAAAACCAAGGGAGAGTAAAGAGCATTTAAGAAGTCAAAAAATAGACAAAATCCTTACAGGAAAATATACAGCAATTCCTGCTTTTGCAGTAATAATGGCATTGATTTTCTGGTTAACATTTGGTGTTATAGGAAACAGACTTCAGGCACTTATGGATATGGGAATAAGTTATTTAAGTGATTTGTGTAGCAGTGCAATGGTCAGTGCCAATGTTAATGAAGTTTTGCAGTCACTAGTTATTAACGGAATTTTCGTAGGCGTAGGTAGTGTTTTAAGTTTTTTACCTATCATAGTTGTTTTGTTTTTCTTCCTATCATTGTTGGAAGACAGTGGATATATGGCAAGAATTGCCTTTGTAATGGATAAGCTTTTAAGAAAAATAGGTTTATCAGGAAGAAGTTTTGTACCTATGATTATAGGTTTTGGTTGTTCAGTTCCTGCTATTATGGCAACAAGAACTTTACCTTCAGAGCGAGACAGAAAGATGACTATTATGCTGACACCGTTTATGAGTTGTTCGGCAAAGATTCCAATTTATGCGTTTTTTACTGCAGCATTCTTCCCGCAAAATGGAACAATAGTAATGATTGGTCTTTATTTTACGGGAATAATAGTTGCAATATTGTACGCATTAGTATTAGACAAAACTAAGTTTAAAGGTGAACCGGTTCCTTTTGTTATGGAACTTCCAAACTACAGAATGCCGGGAGCTAAAAGTGTGTTAAGACTTATATGGGATAAAGCAAAAGACTTTATTACCAGAGCATTTACGGTAATATTTATTGCTTCTCTTATTATATGGTTCCTTCAGACATTTAGCATTACATTTAATATAGTGTCTGATTCTAAAGATAGTATTCTTGCATTAATAGGCGGTGTAATAGCACCAATATTTGCACCACTGGGATTTGGAGACTGGAGAGCATCAACAGCCCTTATAACAGGATTTACAGCAAAGGAAAGTGTTGTAAGTACTATGACAGTGCTTTTAGGAGGAAGTCCTGTGGCAACAATGTTTAACACACATAATGCAATAGTATTTTTAGTATTTACACTTTTGTATACTCCGTGTGTTGCAGCCATTACTTCAGTAAAAAGAGAACTGGGTGGAAAATGGGCTATTGGAGTTGTGGCATTACAGTGTGGAATGGCTTGGATAGTAGCTTTTCTGGTTAATCTGATTCTTATAGCTGCAGGTGTTTAAGTTTGCTTGACAAGTGTTTTTTCTTATAATATAATCAGTTTTAATGGCGACGACGAAGAGAAGTAGCATTAATTATCGCTTTCAGAGAGCAGGCGTAGGTGGAAGTACTGTAGAATGAATTAATGTGAATAACACTTTAGAGCTGCAATCCGAAAGTTGAATTTAATAGTTGTTTAGATAGCACTTTTGATAGGTAGTAATATTAGAAGAGTTGATATTTGATTAGTAGGTGAGCCGTAGCTGAACGATAAACAGCAGGTTTTTAAACCGATGAGTGGCTGCAGAGCAGTAAATCAGGTGGTACCGCGGACTTAAAGATATTTATGGTTCGTCCTGAAACGATTTCGTTTTGGGACGGGCCTTTTTTGTTGCTTAAGTCTTAGCGAGAGAATTCGCAAATGAACTCTTTTTGAGTTTAAGTCCTGATTGAAATCGGATACTCGTATTTTTGAAGGGAGAAAACTAATGAACACGAACACAAATAACATTTATCGTGACGTAACAATGGACAACATTTCAGAAAAGAATGTTGGCGAAACAGTAAGAATTGCCGGTTGGATTGAGAATATCAGAGACCACGGTGGAGTTTCTTTTATTGACCTTAGAGATATGTATGGAGTTATGCAAGTTGTAATGCGTGACACTTCTCTTCTTGAAGGATTAAACAAGGAAGATTGTATTTCAGTAGAGGGACCAATTGAACACAGAGACGAAGAAACATACAATCCAAAGATTCCAACAGGAACAATTGAATTAGAAGCAAAAAGCGTAGATATTTTAGGAAAAGTATATAAACAGTTACCTTTTGAAATTATGACTTCAAAGGAAACACGTGAAGATGTAAGACTTAAATATCGTTATTTAGATCTTAGAAATGCAAAGGTTAAAGACAATATGATTTTTCGTTCAAAGGTTATTTCATATTTAAGAGAAAAAATGGTAGAAATGGGATTCTTAGAAATCCAGACACCTATCCTTTGTGCATCATCACCTGAAGGAGCTAGAGATTATATCGTTCCTTCAAGAAAGTTTAAAGGAAAGTTTTATGCATTACCACAGGCACCACAGCAGTATAAGCAGTTATTAATGGTGTCAGGTTTTGATAAGTATTTCCAGATTGCACCATGTTTTAGAGATGAAGATGCAAGAGCAGACCGTTCACCTGGAGAATTCTACCAGTTAGACTTTGAAATGAGTTTTGCAACTCAGGAAGATGTTTTTAGAGTAGGTGAAAAAGTTTTAGCGGACACATTTAATAAGTTTGCACCTGAAGGATATGAAGTTACTCAGGCTCCATTCCCTATTATCAGTTATAAACAGGCTATGCTCGAATTTGGTTCAGATAAGCCTGACCTTAGAAACCCATTAAGAATCATTGACCTTACAGACTTTTTCCAGAGATGTACATTTAAGCCATTCCACGGAAAGACAGTAAGAGCTATTAAGGTTCACGCAGATATGTCTAAGGGATTCCACGAGAAATTACTTAAGTTTGCACAGAGTATTGGCATGGGTGGACTTGGTTACTTAGAAGTAATGGAAGACAAATCATACAAGGGACCAATCGATAAGTTTATTCCTGATGACATGAAGGAAGAAATCAGAGAAACAGCTGGTCTTGAAGTTGGAGACACAATCTTCTTTATTGCTGACAATGAAAAGAATGCTGCTTTATATGCAGGTCAGATTCGTACAGCATTAGGCGAAAGACTCGACCTTATTGAAAAGAACTCATTTAAGTTCTGTTATATCAATGATTTCCCAATGTATGAATATGACAAGGAAACAAAGAAGATGGAATTTACTCATAACCCATTCTCAATGCCACAGGGTGGACTGGAAGCTCTTGAAACAATGGATCCTGAAGAAATTCTTGCATACCAGTACGATATTGTATGTAATGGTGTAGAACTTTCATCAGGTGCTGTTAGAAACCATGATATGAAGATTATGGTTAAGGCATTTGAAATTGCAGGCTATACAGAAGAAGACTTAAAGGAAAAATTCGGAGCTTTATACAATGCATTCCAGTTTGGTGCACCACCACACGCAGGAATGGCACCTGGTGTTGACCGTATGATTATGCTTCTTCGTGATGAAGAAAACATTCGTGAAGTTATTCCATTCCCAATGAATGGTAATGCACAGGATCTTATGTGTGGAGCACCTGGAGAAGTAACCGAACAGCAGTTAAGAGAAGTTCACATTAAAGTAAGACAGTAGTATTGTTTAGCAGATAGATTAAAGAAAGACAATAATATTGTTTAGCAGAGAGGTTAAAGAAAGACAGTAATATTGTTTAGCAAGGAGATGGTTGAAATGAAAAAGTACAGTACAGTAGTTTTTGATTTGGATGGAACATTGTTAAACACATTAGAAGACTTGGCAGATGCAGTTAACTATGTGCTTAGAAAGTTTGGCTGGGAAGAACATACAATAGACAGAGTTAGAATGGATGTTGGAAATGGAATTAAGAAGCTTGTGGAGCGTTCCGTACCTGATGGCTTGAACAATCCTAAGTTTGAGGAAGCCTATGAAACTTTTATGGAATACTATCAGGCACATTGCCAGATAAAGACTGACGCATATCCCGGAATATTGGATTTGTTAAAAAGCCTAAAGGACAAGGGCTACAAGATGGCAATTGTTTCAAACAAGGCTCAGTGTGCAGTGTCAGAGTTAAATGAAATATATTTTAAAAAATATATCGACGTGGCAATTGGCGAAAACGAAGCCGGTGGCATTGGCAAGAAACCGGCACCTGATGAAGTAAACTTAGCACTTGAACAACTTGACAGCACAAAGGCTGAGTCAATCTACGTGGGAGACTCCGACGTAGACAAAGCTACAGCAGACAACTCACAGCTTGACTGTGTACTATGCCAGTGGGGTTTTAGGGACTTAGAATTGCTGGAAAGCCTGAAGCCAAAGAGCATAATTGCAAAGCCGGAAGAACTTATAGAAGTATTAGAAGGCTAGACAAGTAAATAGAAAATAAAAGTGTAAAATAAAGAAACCACTGTGTGAGGAGCATGGTGGTTTCTTTTTTTACTTAATAAGATAATCCTTTGGAGTTTTTATTAAGCAAAAATTCGCCAAATTTATTATACAAATTTGATACATAAAAATGATAAGTTATGTGAAGATAAAAAACAGAAAACATATTTATAAAAGACTCGGAGGTTGAAGATGAAAAAGAGAATCTTATTATGTACAGCATTGTTGGCAATGTCTTGCATTATTTTTTCGTGTAAAAAAGAGAAGGGTGTAAATGATTCAGCAACTGAATCAAAGGTGATTGCTATAACTGAAACAAAAGAAGTTGACACCACAGTTGCTAAGAAAAATGTAGAGACAAAAAATCAAATTTATACAGATGAGCAGATTAGTGAGGCTGAAAAAGTTGCAAGTGATTATTATAAAAATTTTGCACATAAAGTAAAAGATTTAAAATTTAAGAAGATTAAAGGAAAAAAAGTGATATTCCAAATATATGATGAGACAAATGAGGCAACAAGATTTATATATTTAAAACTGCAAAATGGTAAATGGAAAGTTGTCAATGAGGGATATTAAAGTTAAAGGAATGTTCTACATATAAAAAAGACATGATACATAAAATATGTAAAACATTAAAAGAAGGAAAAATCAAAGCGCAAATGATAAATATGTCATATGTAGACAATATAATATAGGTTATTTACTATTTTTCAGGAGTTCCATTTTTAAAATATTCAGAAATGTACTGTGTAATAAGAGAAGGAAAGAGCAGATGGGTTATAAAACAAATTATTCATATCTTTATAATGTCATTTGTGTTCATGTTAATTGCGGAAGTGCAAGGGATGGAACGATCCTTATAAAAAAATCCTCCGGGAAGAATGAGAATACATTCTACTTGGAGGATTTTTATTTTAAAAATATAATAATTATAATCTACAGCACTCCGCAGGCTTTCTTTGCCAGCATATCAGCCATATCATTGTATTTGTCACCGGAATGACCTTTGACTTTTTCAAACTGTACGTTTACTTTGGTTTTGATTTTATTGTAATAATCTCTGTAGGCTATTGTGCCTTTCTTGTTGGCTTTCCATTCTCCGGTACACCATTTTGAGATTCCCATATAATCATAATAAATTGAAAGATTGGTGATGCCGTGGTTTACGGCATATTCCATTGCTGCCATTGAACCAAAAATCTCGCCTGCAACATTACGCATTGAAGCCATTTCCGCATCGGAGAAAGATTTTGACATATGAAGTTCTTCGCCATTGTGAAACATTACGACGCCGTAGCCGAATTCCTTGGTGGCAATATTGTAGCTTCCGTCAACATAGGCGGTGGCGCAGGAAGAATCAGAGGTAATGCTGCCATCAACGTCAATAGGGATTTCTGAATTGGAAGAACTTTCAATGCCTAAAAAAGCAAGAGCTTCATCTTTAGTTTTAAAGCTTTTGAAAACTGCGCCGGAATAGCCGTCAACGCTTTTCTTACATTCGTCCCACGTTTCAAAAATTCCGGGAGTCTTACCATTTTTAACAGCATAAAATTTTTTTGCCATAAAGAACCTCCTGTACATAAATCAAATAATTGCAAAATTATTGTGTTTATACTCCTAGCCGTCAAAAATCTGCCTATTGTTTGCTTATACAAATTTTGACTGCTAGGAGATTAAGTAGTGTTTCGTAATTATTTGATTAAATTTATTCCTGAGAATTTGTTTCTTTAACAGCCTCCGTCACTTTTTCGGTTGCTTTGGCTGTTGGCTTTGTTGGAGCCTTTGTTATTTTTTCTGTTTTCTTCTCAGTTTGTTTTTCAGTCTTCTTTTTTGTAGTATTTTTCTTGGTTGTTTCTTTTGTATTGCTTTTCTTTGTTGTATTTCCTTTTTTCGTAGTTTTTTTAGTTGTCTTTGGTTTTGAGTTTTTCTTTGTTGTTGTTTTTTGGGTTGTGGTTTTGTTGTTTGTATAGCTTGATTTTGCTGTTGTTTCACGACCGATTGTTTCTCTGCCAATTGTTTCTTCTTCGCTGTCTGTGTTGCTGTAAGAAGTTGTTGTTTCTGTTTCTTTTTTCTTCTTTTTACGTTTCTTCTTAGAAGTTTTTGAATCGGTGTTCCATGGGTTATTTTCGTCAGGATCTGACGGGTCCCATGAGGAACGTGGATCGGATTCGTTTAGCTTCTGCATTTCAGGTAAAGGAAGCACAGATTTTTCGTTAGCCTTTGAGTAGATTTTGACTTTTGTGCCTTCAGGGCAGTTGTCGTAAATCCATTTTATGTCAGCAACCTGAAATCTTACGCAGCCTAAAGAGGCAACATTGCCAAGTTTGTTGTATTCCCAGTATTCAAGGGCATCACTTTCAGGTGATGTGTAAGGCACTGAATGCAACATAATTTGTCCCTGAATTCTTACAGCGTACTGGGCATATGTGTTATCAACCATTAATCGCCAACGATATTTTTCTGAAACGGTAAAAGTACCATTAGGTGTAAAATCGTCCTCGCGACCGGTTGAACAAACGAAAGCCTTGTAAGGAACTGAATATTTACCTTTCTTGTCAATGCCGTAAACAATGGCAAAGTTCTCTTTCTTGTTAACTTTTATATAGAAAGGATGCTCAGCCTTAAAATTAATCAGCTTCTTATAATTAACAGTTGTAGTTTCCGGAACGGTAGTCTGTGCCACAGTCGTTTCGGAATTAGTTGTTGTTTCCTTAGAATCAACGCTCTTGCTTGAACAGCCTACGGTAAAAATAGCAATATTTAGTAATAAAATGCCGGCACCAAGACGCCAGCATTTGTGAATCTTATTTTTTATCATTTAGTGTCTCCATACTTCATATATTTTTATCAATTAGTGCGACTAAAAAAATAGTCTACGCATATTCTATATTTTTAATAAACTAATTGCAATAGAAAAAATAGGAATATTGATAAAAAAACATTATTAATGAAAGTCCTATTTTGTTGACGTGAATTGTGGGATTTGATAAAATTTGTTATTAGTAGGAAAAAATATAGATTCCACAGAAAATTTCATTTTTGGAAGGAGAACAAAATGGGATACACAAAACAGAAAATATTAAATATGGCAGAGACAGAGGATGTAGAATTTATCCGTCTGCAGTTTACTGACCTTTTCGGAACATTAAAGAATGTTGCAATTACAAAGAGCCAGTTAGCTAAGGCATTAGACAACAAGATTATGTTCGACGGATCTTCTATTGAAGGTTTTGCCAGAATTGAAGAATCAGATATGTATTTATATCCTGATTATGACACTTTTGAAATTTTACCTTTTAGACCACATCAGGGTAAAGTTGCCAGAATGATTTGTGATGTTTACAAACCTGACGGCACACAACTTGAAAATGATCCAAGATACATATTAAAGAAGGTTCTGAAAGAAGCAGAAGATATGGGATACGAATTTAACGTAGGACCGGAATGTGAATTCTTCCTTTTCCATACTGACGATTACGGAAACCCAACAACAATCAGCCATGAGAAAGGCAGCTATTTCGATTTGGGACCAACAGACTTAGGCGAAAATGCCCGTAGAGATATGGTTCTTAACCTTGAAGAAATGGGATTTGAAGTGGAAGCATCACATCATGAAGTTGCACCTGCACAGCATGAGATTGATTTTAAATACGGTGAAGCATTAGAAACTGCTGATAAGATTATGACATACAAACTTACAGTAAAGACTATTGCAAAGCGTCATGGATTATATGCATCATTTATGCCAAAGCCAAAATACGGAATGTGCGGTTCAGGAATGCATATTAATATGTCTTTATTTAACAAAGAAGGACAGAATATTTTCGTTGATGAAAATGACAAAAACGGACTTAGTAAAGAAGCTTACAACTTTATAGCAGGATTAATGAAGCATATGCGTTCAATGACAGCTATTATTAATCCTATTGTAAATTCATATAAGAGATTAGTTCCGGGATACGAAGCTCCAACATACATTGCATGGTCAGCAACAAACAGAAGCCCCCTTATTAGAGTGCCGGCAGCAAGAGGACTTGGTACAAGAGTTGAACTTAGAAGCCCTGACTGTGCTACTAACCCATATCTTGCAATTGCAGTATGTTTAGCAGCAGGACTTGACGGAATTAAGAATAACCTTCAGCCTGTTGACAGCATTCAGAGAGATATTTACTCAATGACTGATGAGGAAAGAGATGAAGCAGGAATTGAAAATCTTCCAAAGAATCTTTATGAAGCAATTCAGGAAATGAGAAAATCAGATTTTGTTAAGGGAGTTCTTGGCAAGGAAGTATTCAAGAAATACATTAAGGCTAAGGAAGAAGAATGGATGGAATACACATCACAGGTTACTGATTGGGAAATTGACAGGTATTTAGGACGAATCTAAGAATCATTAAGATTGAATAAAATTCGGAGGAAAAACATTGTCAGGAATAATAGTAGCATTTCCTAAAGCCCAAGATGGAACGGCCATAAAGAACCTTTTGGTTAGAAACGGATACGATGTTGTATCAAGTTGCACAACCGGGGCGCAGGCCATAAACCTGGCGGATAATTTAGGTGAAGGAATTATAATAAGCGGGTACAGACTCCCGGATATGTTGTATACCGGAATATTGGAGAATGTTGAAGGCAGATTCGAGATGCTTCTTGTAGCATCAAAACAGAGATTGCTTGAAGACGAAACCGGCATTGCAATGCTGGAGATGCCAATTAAGGTAAGGGATTTCCTTAATTCCATCGAAATGATGGAGAATAACTTATTTGAGAGAACCCGAAAGAAAAAGAGAAAGCCGGGACAGCGTACAAAAGAAGAACAGGCAGTGATTAATCAGGCCAAAGAAGTTCTAATGGACAAAAATAATATGTCGGAAAATGAGGCACATAGGTACATACAAAAATCAGCCATGGACAGTGGAAGAACTATGGTTGAAACAGCCGAAATGATTCTGGCAATTATGTATAAAGAATAAAAAGAAAGAAGGACAGAAAAAGATGTATAAGATTAATGAGAATTATTTAAAGTTACAGGGTAGTTATTTGTTTTCAACTATTGGAAAAAAAGTTGCAGCTTACAAAGAAGCTAATCCTGACAGAGATGTAATCAGTTTAGGTATTGGGGACGTTACACAGCCATTGGCACCTGCAGTTATTGAAGCTTTACATAAGGCAGTTGATGAAATGGCAGTAGCAGAAACATTTCACGGATATGCACCTGATTTGGGCTACGAATTTTTGAGAAGTGCCATCAGAGAGAATGATTACAAAGCAAGAGGTGTTGATATTGCTTTAGATGAAATCTTTATTAGTGACGGAGCAAAATCAGATTCAGGTAATATTGGTGATATTTTTGCACAAAATAACAGAATCGCTGTATGTGATCCTGTCTACCCTGTATATGTTGACACAAATGTTATGGCAGGAAGAACAGGAGAATTTATTAAGAAAACTGAAAGCTGGAGCAATGTAATCTACATGCCATGTACAAAGGCTACTAATTTTGCACCAGAGATTCCAAAGGAAACACCTGACATTATTTATTTATGTTTCCCTAACAACCCAACAGGTTCAACAATTACTAAGGATCAGTTACAGGAATGGGTTGATTATGCTAACAAAGTTGGTGCAGTTATTATTTACGATGCTGCATATGAAGCATATATTTCAGAAGACAACGTACCTCACACAATTTATGAATGTGACGGTGCAAAGACTTGTGCCATTGAACTAAGAAGTTTCTCAAAGAACGCAGGTTTCACAGGTACACGTCTTGGATTTACAGTAATTCCTAAAGAATTAGAATCTAACGGAACAAAGCTTAATGCACTTTGGGCTAGAAGACATGGAACAAAGTTTAATGGTGCTCCATACATTATCCAGAGAGCCGGCGAAGCTGTATATTCAGAAGAAGGAAAGAAGCAGACAAAGGCACAGGTTGCTTACTACATGAACAATGCTAAGGTTATTATGGACGGACTTAAAAATGCAGGCTTCTCAGTAAGCGGTGGTGTTAACGCACCTTATGTATGGCTTGAAACACCAAAGGATATGACTTCATGGGAATTCTTTGATTATCTTCTTAACAATGCCAACATCGTAGGAACACCTGGTTCAGGATTTGGCCCAAGTGGTGAAGGATACTTCAGACTGACAGCATTTGGAACACATGAGAATACATTAAAGGCAATTGAGAGAATCAAGAATCTGTAGGGATTAGAAATATTTTAGAACATAAAAATACTACTTTATCAAATGAGATTACATCTGATAAAGTAGTATTTTTTGTTAAGTAGAAAAGTCTTTGGAATTTCTACTAATATTTTATGCTAACAACATCTTCTATTGAACATTCTAAAATCTTACACAAATATGCCAGGGTAGAAATATTAACATTATCACCGCGTTTCAAGTGATCCGATGTTTAAGATGGATGCCTCAAAGTTAGGAGTTAAAAAATATATATGTACTGAATGTGATGAGTCGTATACAGAAACAATAGATGCGTTAGGACATAAATATGTCGATACAGTAATTAAACCAACCGAAAGTGAAAGTGGATATACATTACATAAATGTAAAGAATGTGGATATTCATATAAGGATAGTTATACGGATGCGTTACAGAAGTCAACAGAACCAGATATAAAACATATAATCAACAATACAAATAAAGATATTTCGAATACAGCTATCAACAATACATACGTAAATGCAACAGCAATTAAAAGTGTTAATAGTGGAAAGAAATCTATTAAAATAAAATGGAAAAAAGTTTCAGGAGTTTCAGGATATCAGTTGCAATATGCAACTAATAAATCTTTCAAAAAAGGTAAGAAAATTACAATAAAAAGTAATTCTACAACTGTTAGAACGATTAGAAAGTTAAAGAATAAAAAGAAATATTATGTTAGAATAAGAACGTATAAAGTATCAAATAATAAGACGATTTATTCAAAGTGGTCAGCCACAAGGAATAAGAAAACAAAGTAGAATTATAATTGATTGTTTTGAGATATTAATGTTCAACAGTAAAGGGGAAGGTTAGAATGACTTGTACATTTGATGATTTTGAAAGAGAAGAGGCAATGAATAATCTGGGAGATGCAGTTTATGATTGCAATATGGATTTGGATGAATTTATGGATATGTTTATTGCGTCCGGTATGGCCAGAGAGTACGAATACAAAAATCCCACATATGTATTATATATCAGTTAATGGAATAAAAGAAATGTACAATCCTTTACATGAAGCACATGAGGACAGTTTTGTTGAGGTGCTGAACAATAATATTGAAGAAAAAGAATCATAACAAAGTCAGGAAACAATAATGTTCCGTTTATGAATTAACAAGGCTTCAACGCTAATTAGTTTGTTACAGTCGTAACGTACTATTAACTAGCGTAGAAGCCTTGTTTTGTACCCGGTACCCCGATATAATTTTTTGCCTGATTTTTGGGGTACAAATTTCGTGTTTTTGTATGTTACATGCCACTTATAAGTGATATTTTATCCTAGGTGTACCCCGATATTTTAAATCCCCAATTTTTTGGGGTACGTTTGCCTAAATTTTTGATAATTTTATACAACATATAGTTTGAGAACGCGATAAATGTACCCCGACATTTGAAAATCCTTAATTTTCTGGGTACACTTGCCTCAAACTCCATCATTTTTATGCAACATATAGTTTGAAAATGCGATAAATGTACCCCGACATTTCAAATCTTTCTATTTTTGGGGTATATCCCCTGATGAACTCCCGTTTATTATTTATTCTATGTATTTCCCATACACATTATCCATATACGGCTGAATTATCTTTGTCAAATCTTCATTTGTTTTATAACTTACCCCATCCAACACAATATAATCACTTAGCATTGTCAGTTGTTTTAAATCATTACCATAATAAATATCAATATAAAATCCACCGGCTTTTTCTTCTTTGATCATATTTTGAAAATTCAGTGTAAGACAATATGTTCATAATATTAGAAATATCTTTTGCAGTGGTTATTTCAATTCCCTTGCCATTAATCCAATATACAATTTTTGTAACGAAATATTAAAAACTTGACCGTCGCAAACCGTTGTGGATTTTGTGGCGGTTGTTTACCTTATGGCAAAAATTTGTTATAATACAGTGGACTAATTGGGAAAGGAGGAGAACGTTGTTTAGCAATTTATTCAAAAAAAGCGATAAGCCTAGCGCAGCAGTATTTGTAGACTATGAACATTGGTACTATGGATACAATAATATTTTTTCAATGAAACCTAATGTGCAGGAATGGTATGATGAACTTACAGAAGAATATAATGTGAAAAAGTTAATGTTTTTTGGGGATTTTAATGGTAGTGCAATAGAAAAAGAATTACCTAAATTAGAAAAAATTACAAAAAATGTTGTGCACACCGCAAGCACTAAAGATGGTGTAGATAAGGATTTTACAGATTTTATTATATTAGATGCAATTTATCGTGAAGCGGCAAAAAAAGATTCGCCGGATGTATTTGTTATATTTACAGGTGATGCACATTTTAATTTGGCAATTAAGTATCTTCGTGAATTAAAGAAGAAAGTTATTATTTATGGCGTGAAGAGATCGTTAAGTAACAAGCTTAAATCTTCAGCTAACTCATATGTTGAAATGCCAAGAACAAATCAGGAACAGCACTATTATTATGATGCGATTTTGAAGTCATTATACATTTTAAAGAAAAGACGCAAAATGGCAACATATTATAAAACCATTGATAATGTTTCAGCACATAGTGGAGTTTCAAGAGAAAGAATACAGGCTGCACTTGACGACTTAATGAGTAATAAGTATTTGGCTGAAGAAGAGAAGCAATACAGAGGAAAGAAGCCAAAAGTACTTGTTGTAAACTGGGACAGACTTGAAGAAGAAGGTTTGTGGAGCAATAGCAATAGTTAGAGAATGTAGAAAAAAGCTCTAAAGATTGCAATAAGTGTAAATGATATGGTAGAAGAATTATAGGATTCTAAAGATTTACAATTTAAGAGAAAACATAACCACCACATTGGCAGAAATATGGGGCTGCCGGCGTGGTGGTTTTTTGGTTGCAAAAATTGTGTGTGTTTGAAGATTTCTCTTCTCATTTTTCGTACAAAGTCGTTCGGGGCGGTGTCCACACCCCCGGGGGCCGGCATTTTGGCTCACTGACACGTAATCGTAGCCGAAAATACAAAGTCACCCCCAAAAAACAACAGAAAGCACACCCTATGGGATGTGCTTTCTGCAATACACCTAAAAGTGTATCTTATTAAAATAAATTTCTCCAGAAAATACGGCTGTACAAATTAAAAATAAATCTAAAATAATTTCTAAATTGTATAAAACGAAATTAAATACTTCTATATCAAATAATCCTATATCTCACTATATCCATATCCGTTAACCAGTGCTTCTACAGGTTTGCCTTCCTTGCACATTGGACAATCACTGTGAGTAAATGCTTCATAGTTAGGAATATCATCTGCTCTAAATAGTGCATCAATTCTATGTCCGTTAATTGAATCAACTGCGCTAAAGATAGCTGAGATACCCTGAAGAATGCCACCGTAATATTCGATGCATTCAATGCTGTTGCGGACAGTCTTTCCTGTTGTTGCTGAAGCAAGAAGCAGAAGAACGTTCTTTCCATAGATTTCAGGTTTCAGGTTATCTCTGAAAATCATCTGTCCGTTGGAATTAAATTCAGGAGTGACGACGTAAATAGTCTTATGTGCGTTAGTTGATAAAACTCCTGATCTGCTAAGCTCACTTGCAAGAAAAGCACCGATAACTTCGCAACCGTCTAAACAAACAATTGTATCAATTGGCTTATCCATAACATTATAATAATCCTTCATGGCAATGGCGATTCGTTCAGCTTCGTTCTGACGTGTCTTCATAGTAGTCATGTCAAGATAATAATTAAGGTGTGAGTGATTAGTAACAAAATGCCCAGGAATAACTTTTAATGCAATGTTAGAGTCCTTTCTGGCATAGTATTTCACGATTTTGTTTTTAATCATAAAGGGCCTCCTTTCCGTAATCAATCTGGAAATTGATTACCTGCCAATATTCAATTTTTAGCCGTACAAACTTATAAAACAATTATACAATAATCTCTGCTGTTTTCAATGAAAAAATATTCCAAACTGTAAAAAAATTCCACCCCAATTAATAAAGTGAAAAACTAATTGTCTATAAGAAATAAGATGAATATGTGTTAAATTTTCACAAAAATGCATATAATACAGAAATTAGTAGAAAATTTAGTAAAAAACTATTGATAAAAAGCGTTTTTAAAAACTATCATATCCTACAATACCAATAGGAAAAAGGGAGAGATGAAAAATGAGAGGTATTATTGAATTTTCAAAATAAAGTTCAGTATGTATGTGCAATTCTCTTACATATTCACATAGCACAGTTAGAAAGCAGGTAGACTAATGGACTTTAATTTTATTAATGAGCATATACCCTTGTATGTGGAAGCAGCAAAGTTAACATTGATTATGGCATTTTGGGGGATTTTGCTTGCTATAGTTGTAGGCTTAATCGTAAGCCTGATTAGATATTTTAAGGTGCCGGTTTTAGACAAAATAGTTGGATTTTATATTGAATTGTCAAGAAACACACCGTTGTTGATTCAGTTATTTTTCTTATATTTTGGATTGCCAAAGGTTGGAATTGTACTTACATCGGAGCAGTGTGGTGTTATAGGATTGGCTTTCCTTGGAGGAAGTTATATGGCAGAGGCTTTTAGAAGCGGACTTGATAATGTGGAAAGCATTCAAATTCAGTCAGCACTAAGCCTTGGAATGAAAAAATCACAGGCCTTTAGATATGTGATTCTTCCACAGGCAGTTTCAAATTCAATTCCGGCATTTTGTGCCAATATTATTTTCTTAATAAAAGAAACATCAGTTTTTAGTGCTGTGGCATTGGCTGATTTAATGTTTATAACAAAAGATTTAATTGGAATTTATTACAAAACAGATGAAGCATTATTTATGTTGGTTATTGCTTACCTTATTATTTTGCTTCCGATTTCATTGATTTGCAGTTTGGTTGAAAGGAGGGTTCGCTATGCAGAATATGGGGATTAGTGTGTTGTTTAAAGGCAACAATTTTCTAAGGCTATGCCAGGGACTTTGGGTAACATTACGAATCGCTCTTATAGCAATGATTTTCTCAATTATACTGGGATTCATTTTGGGAATGATAATGACATCAAAAAACAAAGTAGTCAAATTGATTTGCAGAATTTATCTGGAAATTGTAAGAATTATGCCTCAACTAGTGTTACTTTTCCTTGTTTATTTTGGGGCAGCCAAGCACTTGGGAATGAACATGCCGGGAGAATTGGCGGCGGTTATAGTGTTCACATTTTGGGGCACGGCTGAAATGGGCGACCTTGTTAGAAGCGCACTTATTTCAATACCAAAGCACCAATATGAAAGCGGTTATGGGCTTGGTCTTACAAAATTGCAGGTATTTATTTATATTATTTTTACACAGACTATAAGAAGGCTGCTTCCATCGGCAATCAATCTGCTTACACGTATGATTAAAACAACATCTTTGGTAGTGCTTATCGGCGTTGTGGAAGTAGTAAAGGTTGGAAAACAAATAATTGACGCATCAAGATATACCGCTAGCGACTCGGCACTTTGGGTATACGGTGCAATATTCCTTATGTATTTTGTAATATGCTTTCCTTTTTCAAGATTGTCAGCATTTTTGGGAAAAAAGTTAGCAGGATAGGAGAAAATCATGGCAGAAAAAATTTTGAAAGTTGAACATTTAAAGAAATCATATGATGGAAAAACAAATGTTTTAGACGATATATCTTTTGGAATCGAAAAAGGCGAGGTTGTGGTTATAGTCGGCCCGTCAGGTTGTGGAAAAAGTACTTTCTTAAGGTGTTTGAATAAGCTTGAAAGTATTAATGAGGGTGCACTCAAATTAGACGGACAAAATTATGAGAATGAAAAAAAGAACATTCATTTAATTAGAGAAAAAATAGGCATGGTTTTTCAAAGTTATGACTTATTTCCAAATATGTCAATTATGGATAACCTGACTTTGGCACCGGTTAAAGCTCAAAAAAGAAAAAAGAGCGATGTTGAAAAAGAAGCCGAAAAGTTGCTTGAAAGGGTTGGACTTTTGGAGAAAAAGGATAGTTACCCACGACAGCTTTCAGGCGGTCAGAAGCAGAGAGTTGCAATAGTAAGAGCTTTGCTTATGAATCCGGAGATTTTACTTCTTGATGAAATAACAGCGGCACTTGATCCGGAAATGGTAAGGGAGGTTTTGCAGGTAGTGCTTGAGCTTGCAAAATCAGGAATGACTATGATTATAGTAACCCACGAAATGGAGTTTGCGAAAGCAGTTGCAGACAGGGTTATTTTCTTAGATAAGGGAAAAATAGTAGAAGAATCTGAGCCAAAAAGATTTTTCGAAAATCCAAAGACGCAAAGGGCAAAACAGTTTTTAAACAGTTTTCAATATGAAACTGTTTAGATATACAAATGTCAAAGTAGCTTTAAACAGTTTTTAATACGAAAATATTTAGAGATACAAATGTTAAAACAATCTTTAAACAGCTTTAGATAAGAAACTGTTTAGATATAAAGCTGGTTAAATCAGCAAAAATTTTTTAGGAGGGAATCAGGATGAAAAAGAAAATTTTAGGAGTTTTATTGGCAGTTGGTATTATTGCAGGAGTTATTGCAGGATGTGGAAACAGCAATACTACACAGAATGGAGCAGAAAATGCAAGTCAGGCATCAGCTACGGCAAAGGCTAGAACTATTGACGAAATTAAGAAGTCAGGCAAAATCAAAATTGGTGTGTTTAGCGACAAGAATCCATTTGGTTATGTAGACGAAAATGGAAAAGTTCAGGGGTATGATGTTTATTTTGCAAAGAGAATTGCAAAGGATCTTCTTGGTAGTGAAGATGCAGTTGATTTTGTTTATGTAGAGGCAGCAAGCCGTGTTGAATATTTAAAATCAGCAAAAGTTGACATTACATTGGCAAACTTTACAGTAACTGATGAAAGAAAAGAACAGGTTGATTTCGCACTTCCATATATGAAGGTGGCACTTGGAATTGTTTCACCACAAAAGGCAGAAATAACAGATGTAAATCAGTTAAAGGGAAAGAAATTAATTGTTGTTAAGGGAACAACAGCAGAAACATATTTTTCAAAAAACTATCCTGATGTAACACTTGTAAAATTTGATGAATATCAGGAAGCATATGATGCTTTGTTAGATGGCCGTGGAGATGCATTCTCAACAGACAACACAGAAGTTCTTGCATGGGCAAAACAGAACAAAGGATTCGTAGTAGGAGTTGAATCACTTGGAGATATTGACACAATTGCACCTGCAGTACAGAAGGGTAACACAGAGTTGCTTAACTGGTTAAATGATGAAATTAAGACATTGGCTAAGGAAAAATTCTTCCATAAGGACTTTGATGAAACATTAAAGAGTGTTTACGGAGATAGTATCGATCCTGAAAACCTTGTAGTTGAAGGCGGAGTGGTTGAATAATAAATAAGGGCCATACTTTAAAAATATAGTATATAATATGAAAAAGGCTGTTGCACTACTGATATATAGTTAGTGCCACAGCTTCTTTTCTACGGACTTCCTTAAGCCCTAAGGCTTTTTCATAAAATTCCAAAGATTTTTTTAAGTCAAATACGTTATAATTTTCATGTACCATTTTAAAATTCATATAAATTTCCTCAAACATTAAAAATTTGTCCTTCATTATTAATCATCCGAATTTTTTCTTTATATTCAGGATGTTTATTAAGGAAAGAACTGATTATATCATACTTTCCCCAGCAGTGCATTGGAAATACAATTTGTGGATTAGTATGTTCCATAAATATTTCCAAACCTTCATATGCTGTTTCTTCAAGTCTGGGATCCAAAGGAACAAAGGCAACATCAATCTTTAAGTTATCCATTTTTTGAATTTCGCGGATATATAATTGAATCATATTATTTCTATAAGACTTAGGTTCTTCCTTCCAATACCAACAGTTTAAATCTCCTGCGTGATAATAAACCTTGTTATCATATTCTAACAGAAATGCCACACCTTCATCTGTAGACCTAAAAGTTGATATTTTTAAGTCCTTTCCGTTAGGCAGCTTAAGCATTGTTTCGATATTCTTTTTCGTTATCAAAATGTTTTTCGCTAGGTCTATCCCCTGGCTTTCATATTTTTTTAGATGTCTTTTAAGGGGAATATCATATGACAACACATAATGTATATCCGGATAAATTTTAATAAGTTCAAAAATTTCAGGATTAAAGTGATCGTGATGCCGGTGACTGGAAAAAACAATAATGCTTTTATTATTCTTTAATTCAGGAATTGTGCCTTCAAAATAATCGAAAAGAAAATATGCATCTTCAGTTTCCAGTAAAAAACCACTATGTCCGATATATGTTACAGTCAAGGTAAGTCCTCCTATATGTATTTGATACTATAATAAATAATGTAGCATAATGGGGTTAGCTCCATTTGAATTACATTATTAACTACAAGTTTATTTTTAAATATTTTAATTACAATCCATATGTAAGTCAAGTTATAAGGAAAGAACATTAATATGTTAATAATACAAAGTTTTTTACTGCTTTTTGTACGGAATAAAGCGTATTTCATTGATTTTTACACCGATATTTTGTAAGATATAGATTAAGTGTGGAAAAGTATGTAGATACTACAGAATAAAGAGGAGGTCATTATGGCTAATATTATTTCAGACGAAACAATAGAATACGTTGGAATTCTTGCAAAGCTTGAATTATCTGACGAAGAAAAAGAAAAGGCTAAAAGTGACATGGGAAGAATGCTTGACTACATTGATATGTTAAATCAGCTTGATACAAGCAATGTAGAACCTATGAGCCATGTATTTCCTGTAAACAATGTTTTCAGAGAAGATGTTGTTGTTAACGGGGATGATAGAGAGAATATATTGAAGAATGCACCGGAACAGAAGGATGGAGCTTTTGTAGTTCCAAAAACATTTGAAGAATAATAAGCTAAGATAAGAGAGGATATATTCATGAATTTGATGAGTTTGACAGCAGTAGAGCTGGGTAAAAAAATCAAGTCAGGCGAAGTCAGGGTTGTAGATGCAGTAAATGCAGCATTTGACCAGATTGAAGCTGTTGAGAAAGATATAAATAGTTATGTTACAGTTTATAAAAAAGAAGAAGTCTTAGAAAAGGCAGAACATATACAGAAATTAATTGATGAAGGACAGCTAACAGGTCCTTTGGCAGGTGTTCCTGTAGCAATAAAGGATAATATGTGTACAAGAGACAAGCTTACAACATGTAGCTCAAAAATCTTAGGAAACTTTTATCCAACATATTCAGCAGAAGCTGTTATTAATCTTGAAAAAGCAGGAGCAGTAATTATTGGAAAAACCAACATGGATGAGTTTGCCATGGGAAGTACAACAGAAACATCTTTCTATGGACCAACTAAGAATCCATGGAATAAAGAACATGTACCTGGTGGCTCATCAGGTGGTAGCTGTGCAGCAGTTGCAGCAGAAGAATGCTCATATGCATTGGGTTCAGATACAGGTGGATCAATTAGACAGCCAAGTTCATTTTGTGGTGTAACAGGAATTAAGCCAACTTACGGAACAGTATCCCGTTACGGTCTTATTGCCTATGGTTCATCACTTGATCAGATTGGACCTGTAGCAAAAGACGTTACAGACTGCGCAACAATTCTTGAAACTATTGCAAGCTACGATTCAAAAGATTCAACATCAGTAAAGAGAGATGATTACAACTTTACAGAAGCTTTAGTTGAAGATGTTAAGGGACTAAAGATTGGTATTCCAAAAGACTATTTTGGCGAAGGTCTTGAACCTGAAGTTAAAAAAGCAATTCTTAAGGCAGTTGATGTATTAAAAGACAAAGGTGCAATTGTTGAAGAATTTGATTTAAGCCTTGTTGAGTATGCAATTCCTGCATATTATGTTATTGCGTCAGCAGAAGCAAGCTCAAACCTTTCAAGATTTGATGGTGTAAAATACGGATACAGAACAGAAGAATACAACGGACTTCACAACATGTATAAGAAGACACGTTCAGAAGGCTTTGGTGAAGAAGTTAAGAGAAGAATTATGTTAGGTTCATTCGTTTTAAGTTCAGGATATTATGATGCTTACTATTTGAAAGCACTTAGAACAAAGGCACTTATAAAGAAAGCTTTTGATGAAGCTTTTGCAAAATACGATGTAATTATCGGACCGGCTGCACCAACTACAGCTCCTAAATTAGGAGACAGCCTTTCAGATCCAATTAAGATGTATCTTGGAGACATTTATACAATCTCAGTTAACCTTGCAGGACTTCCGGGTATTTCAGTTCCATGCGGACAGGACTCTAACGGACTTCCAATAGGAATGCAGATTATTGGTGACTGCTTTAAAGAAAAAAATATTATAAGAGCAGCATATACATTTGAGCAGGCAAAAAATAGCTATGACAGATGTGATGTAGCAAAAGCAAGAGATTAGGAGGAGCAGCAATGAAACAGTACGAAACAGTTATTGGACTTGAAGTTCATGTAGAATTAGCAACAAAAACAAAAATTTTCTGCTCCTGTTCAACAGAGTTTGGCGGAGCACCAAACACACATACATGTCCTGTTTGTACAGGAATGCCGGGATCCCTTCCTGTTTTAAATAAGCAGGTAGTTGAATATGCCATGGCTGTAGGACTTGCAACAAACTGTAGCATTACACAGAATTGCAAGTTTGACAGAAAGAACTATTTTTATCCTGATAACCCACAGAACTACCAGATTTCACAGCTTTACAAACCTATTTGTACAAACGGTTATGTTGAAATCAAGGGTGATGATGGAGAAAAGAAACAGGTAAGAATACACGAAATTCATATGGAAGAAGATGCAGGTAAGTTAGTACATGACGATTGGAATGATTGCTCATTAGTTGACTTAAACCGTTCAGGAGTTCCACTTATTGAAATCGTGTCAGAACCTGATATGCGTTCAAGCGATGAAGTTATAGCTTATCTTGAGAAACTTCGTCTTATAATTCAGTATCTTGGCGCATCAGACTGTAAGCTTAACGAAGGTTCAATGAGAGCCGATGTAAACCTTTCAGTTCGTGAATATGGTGCAAAAGAATTTGGCACAAGAACAGAAATGAAGAATCTTAACTCTTTTAAGGCTATTGCAAGAGCAATTGAAAATGAAAGAGAAAGACAGATTGATTTAATAGAAGCAGGAGAAGCAGTAATTCAGGAAACACGTAGATGGGATGATACAAAGGAATATTCTTATGCTATGCGTTCAAAAGAAGATGCTCAGGATTACAGATATTTCCCTGATCCTGACCTTGTTCCAATTATCATTAGTGACGAATGGATGGCTGAAGTTAAGTCAAAAGAACCTGAATTTAGAGATGAAAAGATGGCAAGATATATTTCAGAATTTAACCTTCCTGAATATGATGCTGACATTATTACATTATACAAACCATTGGCAGACCTTTTTGAAGCAGCAGTAGAAAAGGGCAGCGCACCTAAGGAAGCAAGTAACTGGCTTATGGGTGAAACAATGCGTATAGTTAAGGACAAGGGAATTGAGCCTGATCAGGTAAAACTTACAGGCGAAAATTTTGCCAAGTTCCTTAAGTTAATCGAAAATGATGTAATTAACAAAACAGTTGCCAAGGAAGTTTTTGAAGCAATCTTTGATGGTGGCGTAAATCCTGAAGCATATGTTGAAGAACACGGATTAAAGATGGACAACGATACAGATGGTCTTAAGAAGATAATTGAAGAAGTTGTAGCCAACAATCCTAAGGCAGTTGCCGATTATCAGGGTGGAAACAAGAAAGCAATTGGAGCTTTGGTAGGCCAGACTATGAAGGCTACACAGGGCAAGGCTAATCCACAGATGATTAACAAAATCCTTAATGAAATATTGAATAAATAACTACAAAGTAGTAATATTATACTTGGTTAAAAAATTGTTGCAGATGTAAAATTAAACATCTGCAATGATTTTTCTTAAGCGGTGCGTGGCTCAGTTTGGTAGAGCGCTGCGTTCGGGACGCAGAGGTCGCAGGTTCGAATCCTGTCGCACCGATTTTTTTGAGCTTAGAAATAGGCTCTTTTTTTGTGGCGTAAATCAATAAAGGATTGAAATTATAACTCATACGTTCTATAATGAACTCAAAACTCGGCTTAAAATAGTAAGTCGGAAACAAATAAATACTGTAAGATACAAATAGGAGAAGTTTATGAGTCACATGGATACTAGAATGTCTTGGGAACCGGACAAGCCTCATGAAGAATGTGGTGTCTTTGGAATGTATGATTTGGATGGCAACGATGTTGCATCATCAATTTACTACGGACTGTTTGCGTTACAGCATCGTGGACAGGAAAGCTGTGGTATTGCCGTATCAGATACTTTTGGACCTAGAAAGGTTGACCTTTTAAAAGGGATGGGATTGGTTAACGAAGTGTTCAACCAGGAGAATATAGCAAGCTTAAAAGGTAACATTGGTGTTGGTCATTGCCGTTATTCAACAGCAGGAGAAAGCATTCCAAGTAATGCACAGCCTTTGGTTATTAATTATGTTAAGGGAACTTTAATGTTAGCACATAACGGAAACCTTATTAATGCTAACGAATTGAGAGAAGAATTGGCCTATACAGGTGCTATTTTCCAGACAACAATCGATTCAGAAGTTATAGCTTATCACATAGCAAGAGAGAGAATTAAGACTAGAACAGCCGAAGAAGCAGTAGTAAATGCTATGAAGAAGATTAAAGGTGCTTACGCCCTTGTTGTTTCAAGTCCAAGAAAATTAATTGGAGCAAGAGATCCATATGGTTTTAAACCTCTTTGTATAGGTAAGCGTGACAATGCTTACATATTGGCTTCAGAAACTTGTGCATTGGATACAATTGATGCAGAGTTTGTCAGAGATGTGGAGCCGGGAGAAGTTGTTGTAATAGACAAGGATGGTATCAAATCAGACAAATCATTATGCTTAAAGCCTGAAGAACAGGCAAGATGCGTATTTGAATATATTTATTTTGCAAGACCTGACAGTAATTTTGACGGTACAAGTGTTTATCATTCAAGAATTATGGCAGGAAAGTTTTTGGCAATGGATAGTCCTGTTGATGCGGACATTGTTGTGGGGGTTCCTGAATCAGGTAATGCAGCAGCAATGGGATATGCAATGCAGTCAGGAATCCCTTACGGAACTGCTTTTGTCAAGAATGCATATGTTGGAAGAACATTTATTAAACCTCAGCAGAAGAGTAGAGAATCAAGCGTTCGAGTAAAATTAAATGTTTTGAAGGAAGCTGTTAACGGCAAGCGAGTTGTTATGATTGACGACTCAATTGTAAGAGGAACTACAAGTGACAGAATTGTACAGATGCTTAAAGATGCAGGTGCAACAGAAGTTCACGTAAGAATTAGTTCACCACCATTTATCAGTGAATGCTATTTTGGAACAGACGTGCCAAATAAGGAACAGCTTATAGCTCACAACCGTACTATAGAAGATATAAGACAAGTAATCGGTTCAGATTCATTGGCTTATCTTAGCATAGACAGACTAATCGAATTATCAGGTGGAAAGGCTATCTGTAAGGGATGCTTTACAGGTGAATATCCAATGGAACCACCAACGGAAGACATTCGTGGAGAGTATGACAAGTAAAAATAGTTACACGGATTGTTATGTGCTTAGCACTCTTGCAATCTGTAATCTTAATTAATAAAAAATTTTGGAGGTTTTTATGAACGACAGATACCAGAGCCCATTATCAGAAAGATATGCAAGTAAGGAAATGCAGTACATTTTTTCACCTGACATGAAATTTAAAACTTGGAGAAAGTTATGGATTGCATTAGCAGAGTCAGAAATGGAATTAGGACTTAACATTACTCAGGAACAGGTTGATGAATTAAAAGCTCACGCTGATGATATTAACTATGATGTTGCAAAAGAAAGAGAAAAATTAGTACGTCACGATGTTATGTCACATGTTTACGCATACGGAGTACAGTGTCCTAAGGCTAAAGGAATTATCCACCTTGGTGCAACATCATGCTATGTTGGAGATAATACAGATATTATCGTAATGACAGAAGCATTAAAGCTTGTAAGAAAGAAACTCATAAACGTAATTAATGAACTTGCAAAATTTGCAGATAAATATAAAAATCAGCCTACATTGGCGTTTACACATTTCCAGCCTGCTCAGCCTACAACAGTTGGTAAGAGAGCAACTTTATGGCTTATGGAATTAAAATTAGACTTAGATGATCTTGACTACATTATTGACAGTATGATGCTTTTAGGAAGCAAGGGTACAACAGGAACTCAGGCAAGCTTTTTAGAATTATTTGAAGGCGACCATGAAAAGATTAAAGAATTAGAAAACAAGATTGCTAAGAAGATGGGATACACAAAGTGCTTCCCTGTATCTGGACAGACATATTCAAGAAAGATGGACACAAGGGTTCTTAATGTATTAGCAGGTATTGCTGCAAGTGCTCACAAGTTTTCAAATGACATTAGACTTTTACAGCACCTTAAAGAAATTGAAGAACCATTCGAAAAGAATCAGATTGGTTCATCAGCTATGGCATATAAGAGAAACCCAATGCGTAGCGAAAGAATTGCATCATTAGCTAACTATGTAATGGTTACAGCTTTAAATCCTGCAATTACATCAGCAACACAGTGGTTTGAAAGAACATTAGATGACTCAGCTAATAAGCGTTTAAGCGTTCCTGAATCATTCCTTGCAATTGATGGTATTCTTGATTTATACCTTAATGTAGTAGACGGATTAGTAGTTTATGACAAGGTTATTGAAAAGAGACTTATGAGCGAACTTCCATTTATGGCAACAGAAAATATTATGATGGATGCTGTTAAGGCAGGCGGAGACAGACAGGAATTACACGAAAAGATTCGTGAATTATCAATGGAAGCAGGAAAAAATGTTAAGGAGAAAGGTTTAGATAACAACCTTCTTGAACTTATTGCAAATGATCCTGCATTTAATATGAGTCTTGAAGATCTTCAGAAGACAATGGATCCTTCAAAGTATGTTGGACGTTCACCTGAACAGGTTGACGAATTCCTTGCAGAAGTTATTAATCCTATTTTGGAAGAAAACAAAGAGATTCTTGGAATGTCAGCAACAATCAATGTATAAATTGTGATTTTTTTGTGAAACAGTAGGCAGAATGCCAGTTAAATGAAATAAATACTTTAATTATTAAGGCAAGTGTGATAAAATCAGTTGTATGTTTGAGTCGGAAAGTATAGGATTTCCGAACATATGACTGATTTTATTTTTTTCTTTAAGAATTAAAACGATTTTACAAAAATCACGTCATAATAAATAGTAGAGGAGAAATGAAAATGTTTAAGAAAGTTTTGGCAGTTGGTTTTTCTGCTGTATTAGCATTGTCATTAGTAGCATGCGGAGGCAGCAAAGACAACAAATCAAAGTCAAGTAAAGAGACAACAACAGCAAGCGAAAGCGAGGCAGCAACAGTTTATTCTGTAAAGGATGAGAAGATTAAAGTTGACAGCGGTGTTATTAAGCTTGCAGATTATTCACAGTTAACAGTATACGAAGATGATGTAAAGGTAACAGATGACAATTATAAGTCACAGGTTGATTACATCTTAGAGCAGAGCGCAACATATAAAGATACTAAGAGTGCAAAGATTTCATCAGTAGACAAAGTTAAAGTTGACTACACAGGACAGATTAAGTATAAGGGTAAGAAAGTTACTTTTGAAGGCGGTACAGCTTCTGATCAGGAAATTGACCTTGGAAATAATAGTAGCGGATACATTGATGGATTTACTAAAGCATTAGAAGGACAGCACAAAGTTGGGGACAAGTTTACTAAGAAATTAAAATTCCCTGACACATACAAAAACAACACAAAGATTGATGGGAAAGAAGTTAAACTTGCAGGAAAGACAGTTTGGTTTACTTTTACAATTAAGAGTATTTCAACTAAGTCAGTTCCAAAGTTAACAGACAAGTTTGTAAAAGAAAAATTCGGTGCATACGGTGTAACAGATGTTAAGTCATTTGAAAAATATGCAAGAGAACAGATGAGAACATCAAACATTATGAACAAAGTTTGGTCAAACTTTGTAGCTTCTTGTGAAGTTGTATCATACAGCTCAACAGAAAAAGAAAGCTTAAAGAAAGTTGCAGATGCAAACTACGAATCACAGCTTCAGTCACAGTATGGTGTAGATCTTGATTCATATCTTGAAGCAGCTTCAATGTCAAAAGAAGACTGGGATAACAACATCATGAGCCAGGTTGAATCATCATTAAAGACAAAGATGGTATACCAGGCATTAGCAAAGAAGGCAGATTTAGTTCCTTCAGATTCAGATTACAACAAAGAAGCTGAAACACTTGCACAGCAGAACTCATTATCAGTAAAAGAACTAGAATCAACATATGGTAAAAAAGAAGTTGAATATGCTGTAATTACACAGAGAGTTCAGAAATATATTGCTGAAAATGTAACAGTTAAGGAAGGTTCAGAACCTACAACAGCAGCAGAAACAACAGAAGCTGCAACAACAGCAAAATAATAAATACTTGGATTTTTGAAAACAGGTATTGATGGAATAAAAAGAGTGTTATTTTATCGGAATGATAAGATGGCATTCTTTTTTTTGCTATAAGGTTGCATTACTATTTTAAATGTGCTAAATTATTCCACGGATGGTATTCGACAGAAACTATACCGAAGGAAAATGACTATATAAAAAACTGATGCGACGGTAGCTCATATCTTAGGAATGAGACTAACTATCCCGATTTTGAAAGAAGGAGGGATGCTCATGAAGTTTGGATTTATAGGAGCGGGAAAAGTTGGTTTTTCCCTTGGAAAATATTTGGCAGATAATAACCAGAATGTAGTTGGTTATTATAGCATAATCAATGAAGAAGCCATAGAAGCAGCAAAGTTTACCGGTTCTAAGTATTATGAGAACATAGAACAGTTGGTAGAGGATAGTGAAGTTTTATTTTTGACTGTCCCCGATGGACAGATTGAGAATCTATGGAATCAGTTAAAATCAAGTCATAAAAATTGGATGGCAAAGTATAATAAACCTTTGCTTAACAATAAAATAGTGTGCCATTGTAGTGGTGCATTATCCTCAGATATCTTTTCGAGTATAGCCGAATATGAAAGTTTTGGCTATTCTATCCATCCACTCTTTGCAGTGAGTAACAGATACGAATCTTACAAGGAATTATCAGATAGTTATTTCACAATAGAAGGAAATATTGAAAAAATCAATAAAATGAAAGAATTGTTTGAAAGTTTCGGAAACACTGTATGTATTATTTCAAAGGATGACAAAATTAAATACCACGGAGCGGCGGCTATTGCCAGCAATCTTGTTGTTGGTTTAATAGGTCTTAGTGAAGAATTGCTTAAACAGTGTGGGTTTGATGAAAAATCGGCTCATAATGCATTAGCACCAATTATTAAGGGAAATGTTAAGCACATTGTAGAAGAGGGCGTTGTAGAAGCACTTACGGGGCCTATTGAGCGTTGTGATGTGTCTACAGTAAGAAAACATATGAGCGTTTTTGATAAAAAAACCAATGAAATCTATAAAGCAGTGTCAAAAGAAGTATTGGAAATTGCAAAGATAAAAAACAAAGATAGAGATTATAGTAAGATGGAGGAAGTATTACAATGAAAAATACGGTAAGTACATTGTTAAAACAGAAGCAGGAAGGAAAGAAGATTTCAATGCTTACCTGCTACGACTATTCAACAGCAAAATTAATGGAAGAAGTTGGAGTAAACACAATTCTTGTAGGTGATTCACTTGGAAATACAATGCTTGGATATGAAGATACAATTCAGGTAACAATGGAAGACATGATTCATCATTGTGCAGCAGTATCAAGAGGCTTAAAGAACACATTTTTAGTTTGTGATATGCCATTTATGTCATATCAGACATCACCATATGATGCAGTTGTTAATGCAGGCAGACTTATGAAAGAAGGTCATGCCAACATGGTTAAATTAGAAGGTGGAAAAGAAGTTTGCCCACAGATAGAAGCAATAGTAAAAGCATCAATTCCTGTATGCGCCCATTTAGGACTTACACCACAGTCAATAAATGCACTTGGTGGCTATAAAGTTCAGGGAAAGACAGAAAGTGATGCACAGAAATTAATAGACGATGCAAAGGCAGTACAGGAAGCAGGAGCTTCAATGTTAGTACTTGAATGTGTACCTGCAGACCTTGCAGCAAAAATAACAAAAACACTTCATATTCCAACAATCGGTATTGGAGCAGGAAACCAGTGCGACGGACAGGTACTTGTATATCAGGACATGTTAGGAATGTTTACAGACTACGTGCCAAAATTCGTAAAACAGTTCGCAGGTGTAGGCGAAACAATGAAAAAAGCATTCAAAGAATATATGGAAGAAATTCAGAGCGGAGCCTTCCCGGCAGAAGAACACTCATACAAAATAGATGACGAAGTAATAGAGAGACTGTACTTTTAATGATTACAATGGACGAAGGTCTGCTTCCACCTGTGCTTGCACAAAGGTGGAAGCATGAACTTAGGACATGCCCGGATAATGAGCATAAAAGCAAAGCGAAGCTTTGCGATATGCGAATTATGCGGTAGGATTGCGAGAGTGCGAAGCACGTAGCAATCCGATAATCATTAACTTGAAAAAATCAAATATAACAGCGAAGCGCAGCTTCAACAAATAGGAGGTCAACATGAAAGTTGTAACAACAATAAAAGAAGTAAGAGAAAACGTAAAACAGTGGAAAAAAGAAGGACAGACAGTAGGTTTTGTACCAACAATGGGATATTTGCATGAAGGACACGGAAGCCTTATTACAAAAGCAAGAGAAAACAATGACAAAGTAGTAGTAAGTATTTTTGTAAATCCAATGCAGTTTGGACCAACTGAAGATTTAGACAGTTATCCAAGAGACCTTGAAAAAGATTCAAAATATTGTGAAAGCTTAGGAGTAGATTTAATATTCCACCCGGAACCATCAGAAATGTATCATGACGATTTCAGTTCATATGTTGATATGTCAGTTTTAACAGAAGAACTTTGTGGATTAAGCAGACCTGTACATTTTAGAGGCGTTTGTACAGTAGTAAACAAACTTTTCAACATTGTACAGCCTGACAGAGCTTATTTTGGAGAAAAAGACGCACAGCAGCTTGCAATCATTAAGCATATGGTTCAGGACTTGAATATGGATATTGAAGTAGTAGGATGCCCAATTATCAGAGAAGAAGACGGTCTTGCAAAAAGTTCAAGAAATACATATCTTTCACCTGAAGAAAGAAAGGCAGCTTTAGTTTTAAGCCAGACAATCAACTTGGCTAAACAGCTTATTGCAGATGGAGAAAAGGACGCTGATGTAGTAGTTGCAAAGATGAAAGAAAATATTGAAAAAGAACCTCTTGCAAAAATCGATTATGTTAAGGCAGTTAACGGCTTAACAATGCAGCAACAGAAAGAAATTAAAGCACCTATGTTAATTGCAATGGCGGTATACATAGGAAAAACAAGATTAATAGATAATACAATTTTACACTAATTTATGGTAATAAATCAGACAGTAAAATTAGTAGGTTTTACTGTCTGAAATTATGATAATTTGTGACAATTAAGATATTTGGAAGTGATGAAAGGATAAAACAATGCAGATTAATATGTTAAAAAGTAAAATTCATAGAGCAACAGTAGTTCAGTCAGAGCTTGATTATGTGGGAAGCATAACAGTTGACGAGGATTTAATGGACGCATCAGGAATTTATGAATATGAAAAGGTACAGATAGCAGACGTAAACAATGGCAACAGATTTGAAACATACGTTATAGCAGGAGAGAGAGGTTCAGGAATGATTTGTCTTAATGGTGCAGCAGCTCATATGGTCAGCCTTGGAGACAAGATTATTATTATGAGTTATGCCCAGATGGAGCCTTCAGAAATTAAGAATAATAAGCCTAAAGTTGTTTTTGTTGATGATGAAAATAAGATTACAAGGGTAACTAATTACGAAAAACATGGAAAATTATTTGACTTAGAAAAGTAAAAATTATATCATATTTCTGTAGTAAACTTTGGAAAGGTGAAATTTTTATGTTAAAAGGAAAGACAGTTGTGCTTGGAGTTACAGGAAGCATTGCAGCATATAAGATAGCCAACCTTGCAAGTATGCTTGTAAAGAAGGGATGCAGTGTTCACGTAATAATGACAAGAAATGCAACAAATTTTATAAATCCTATTACATTTGAAACACTTACAGGTCATAAGTGCCTGGTTGATACATTTGATCGTAATTTTGAATTTAGCGTAGAACATGTATCATTGGCTAAACAGGCAGATATTTTTATGGTTGCACCGGCAAGTGCCAATGTTATTGGAAAGATTGCAGGGGGAATAGCAGATGATATGCTTACAACAACTATAATGGCGGCTAAATGCCCTAAGATTATATCTCCGGCAATGAATACTAATATGTTTGAAAATCCTATTGTACAGGACAATCTGACTAAGTTAAAGAGTTACGGATATGAGATTGTTGAACCGGCAAGCGGATATTTGGCATGCGGCGACACTGGTAAGGGTAAGATGCCTGAACCGGAAGTGCTTTATTCATATATTTTAAAGACTATCGGTTGTGAAAAGGACTTGTTAGGCAAGAAAGTTCTTATAACAGCAGGTCCAACACTTGAAAAGATTGATCCTGTAAGATTTATAAGTAATCATTCAACAGGGAAAATGGGATATGCCATTGCTGAAAATGCAATGCTTAGAGGGGCAGAAGTTACTTTGGTAACGGGAAGAACTTCAATTAAGAAACCTGATTTTGTTAAGATTATTGATGTTTTAAGTGCTCAGGATATGTTTGAAGCAGTAGATGAAAATTTCGACCAGCAGGATATTGTTATAATGAGTGCGGCAGTGGCTGATTACAGACCGAAAACTGTTGCTACAGAGAAGATTAAGAAGAAGAATGGGGAAGAGTCTATTCAGTTAGAAAGAACCACTGATATTCTTGGAACAATGTCTAAAAGAAAGAAGAACCAGTTTGTATGTGGTTTTTCAATGGAAACAGAGAATATGTTGGAGAACTCAAAAGCTAAGCTTGAAAAGAAGAATTTAGATATGATTTGTGCCAACAATTTGAAAGTTAAAGGTGCCGGTTTTGGTACGGACACTAATGTGGTAACACTTATAACTAAGGACAATGTAGTTGAGTTACCATTAGAATCTAAGGCAGAAGTGGCAGCGCAGATTTTAGATACTATTGCAAAGAACTCGGAGAATGATTAAGTAAGGAGTAGGGATGAGAAATAACTTAAAGAAGAAAGTTTGCAGTTTACTTGTTGCAACACTAATGACAACGGCAACATTTGCAAACGGATTTACATATGGCGGCATCACGGTATCGGCAGAAGAAAGCAACGTAACAGTTCAGAATAGTGGAAATGTTGAAATATCAGGAGAGAAAACATACTCAGATATTAATGATTCAACAGGCTCAGGTGTGAACACAGGAGATGTGAAAACATCGACAGTGGAAACTACTACAGGAGAAATAGTTGAGACATCAACTGATGAAACGACAATGCCTGAGACTACAGTGGAACCAACAACAGAAGAACCAACAACACCGCAACCTACAACAGTACCGGCTACAACAAAGCCTGCATCAACAAAGGTTGTTGCCTGGGGTAAGAATGCAGCAGGTCAGTTTGTTAATGGTAATAAGAAGGTAATTAAGGGCGCCACAATGAAAGGTGTAGACGTTAGTTACCACAATGGAACAATTAACTGGAAGAAAGTAGCTGCAAGTGATGTTGATTATGCAATTATCAGATGTGGTTACGGAGATAACATAAAGAGCCAGGATGATAAGAAATGGGCTGAAAATGTTGCAGGATGTGAAAAGAACAATATTCCATATGGAGTTTATATTTATTCATATGCTACTTCAGTTAAACAGGCTGAAAGCGAAGCAAATCATGTTTTAAGATTAATAAAGGGACATACATTAAACTTTCCAATTTATTATGATATGGAAGATGCGGTTCAGGCTAAGCTTTCAAAATCAATGAGAACAAAGATTGCAAACAAGTTTCTGGGAATAATTAGGAATGCAGGCTATGAATGTGGTATTTATGCAAACCTTAACTGGTGGAACAATTATCTTGATTCAAGCCTTGGCGGTGATAATACATGGAGAACATGGGTTGCACAGTACAATAATAATGGCTGTGATTACAAGAGCAACTACAGTATGTGGCAGAGCTCATCTACAGCTAAGGTAAGTGGTATAAGTGGAAAGGTAGATATTAATTTCTGGTTTGGAGAAGTGAGAGACAGAAGTTATGATATTACAGTAAAGAAGGGACCTTCAACGGTTAATACAGTGGCAACACCTAAACCGGTAAAAGCTCCTGCAAGAGTAAAAATAAGTTCAGTTAAGGTAGGTAAGAAGAAAGCCACAGTTAAGTGGAAGAAGATTTCATCTGTAAAAGGATACAGAATACAGTATTCTACATCAAAGAAATTTACTTCAAAAATAACAAAGTCTAAGTATACAACAAAGACAAGTATTAAAATAAAGAAGTTAAAATCAAAGAAAACTTATTATTTCAGAGTAAAAGCTTACAAAAAGAATGCAGCAAACAAGAAAGTGTATTCAAAGAGCTGGAGTAAGGTAAAACATAAAAAGATTAAATAATTACATAGATTAATCTGTGTAAGCACAGGTTTGGCAAGAAGATTTGAAACGGTAATTATGCAATAAGAAAAGCATGTATCAACGTAAAGGAGAACAAAAGAGTTGATACATGCTTTTTCTGTTAAAACTTATAAATGATATCTTTGTTATATGTGCATCCTGCCTTGCATACAGGGCTTACAAAGTTATCATGATTAATAGCATCGGGATAATACTGTGGTTCAAAACAAACAGCTTCTCTAACATTGTAAATGTGGTCTTTTTTACCTTTTACATTCTCAACAAAGTTGGCTGTGTACATCTGAACACCCGGACAATTAGTAGAAATCTTCATTTCTATTCCCGAAACATCACCTACAGCATCCACAATATTGTGAAGCTTAGAATCAGTAGGATCTGTAATCCAGTTATGGTCATATCCGTTAGCATATTTTAAAGGAATGTAGTTTTTATTAATATCCTGGCCAATAGTTTTAAAATTATTAAAATCCATTGGAGTGTCTTTTACAGCTTCAATCTCGCCTGTAGGAATTGATGTTTCGTCAGCAGGAGTAAAGCTGTCTGCATATATTTTTACACTGTGATTTAAAACAGTACCTGAACCTTCGCCATTTAAATTAAAATAAGAATGGTTAGTCACGTTAATAATAGTATCCTTGTCAGGAGTAGCATTGTAGTTAATCTTAAAGCCATCTTCCAACAATTCGTAAGTAACATACATCTTTAAGGCTCCGGGAAATCCCTGATCCATATGTGGGCTTTCAAGTGAAAAAGTAATTGAAGTGTCATTCTGATTTTCCACTGTCCATACACGTTTAGAATATGGATTAAGACCACTGTGAAGGTTGTTTGGCCCGTTATTAATATCAAGATTGTATTCTGTGTTATTTAGCACGAAATGTCCTTTAGCTATTCTGTTGGCGCATCTTCCAACATTACAACCAAAGTAATATCCGTCATCTGTTTCATAGCCTGATACATCATCATATCCTAAAACGATGTCTGTAGGCTTGTTATTTCTGTCAGGAACAACAATGCTTACAAGAGTTGAACCAAAATCAGTTACACTAATTTCTAAATTATTATTTTTTAAGGTGTAAAGCTTAGTAGCAATACCATCTTTTGTAATTCCAAAATCTTTAACTGTCATTATAATCCTCCTAATTTTTAATAGGCAAAACTACGAGAAAATATGAAAAAGGGGAGGGAATGAAAAAGTAGTTTTGCCTATGTTAACAAATATAGAAATAAAACTATAAAGTTTTAATAAATCTCAAAAATGCTTCTAAGCCGTCAGGTGTACATTTGTAAACGCCTGCGTCTTCTAAAACTTTTACGAAAACTTTTCCAATTTCTGCTTGAATAATGTCCATAACATTATCTTTATTAACGTCATCATAGTTGGCAAGAAAATCGTATGCCCAATCGGCATGTTTCTCAATAGCTTCGTTTTCGCGAATATCTTTTCCTTCAAGAATATATTCAGCAAGTAAATTCATCTCGCCTTTTAATCTTGATGGAAGTACTGCAAGACCCATAACTTCAATTAAACCAATATTCTCTTTCTTAATATGGTGAAGTTCTTCGTGCGGGTGATATACACCTAAAGGATGTTCTTCTGTAGTAATGTTATTTCTTAATGCTAAATCAAGTTCAAACATACCATCCTTAAATCTTGCAATAGGAGTTATGGTATTGTGTGGTGTTCCGTCAGTTTCAGCATAAATAAATGCATCCTCATCAGTGTAGCCTCTCCAAGCCTTCAAAATATGGTCGGCAAGTTCAATTATTCTGTCACTGTCTTTTGACTGTAATCTGATAACTGATAAAGGCCATTTTACAATACCACATTTAACATCGTCAAAACCATCAACTGAAAATTCTTTGATAATATCAGCCTTTGCCATGGCAAAAGTATAATTACCCCCCTGGAAATGGTCGTGACTTAAAATTGAACCTCCAACAATTGGAAGGTCTGCATTTGAACCAAGAAAATAATGAGGAAAGAGCTTAACAAAATCAAATAATTTTCTAAAAGCTGCTTTATCTATCTTCATTGGTACATGCTGTCCGTTAAATACTATGCAATGTTCGTTATAATAAACATATGGAGAATACTGAAATCCCCAGTTTGAATCATTGATAGTAATAGGAATGATTCTATGGTTCTGTCTTGCAGGATGATTTACACGACCTGCATATCCTTCATTTTCCATACAAAGCTGACACTTCGGATAAGAGGATGAAGCAGCTTTTCCTGCGGCTGCAATAGCTTTAGGATCTTTTTCCGGCTTTGATAAATTAACAGTAATGTCAATTTCACCGTACTGTGAAGGAACAGTCCATTTTAAATCCTTTTCTACTCGTGATTTCCTAATGTAATTAGTTTTTGTAGAAAAATCATAGTAGAAATCGGTTGCTTCTTTTGGAGAATTGCTATATTTTTTCCAAAAAATTTCTGAAACCTGTGAAGGACGTGGCATTATGAAATTCATAAGCTTTGTATCAAAAAGGTCTCTGTAAGTAATAGAGTCTTCAATAAGCTTCATTTCACAGGCAATATCCAAAAGGTTATCTAATATATTGTCAAGATTAATTTCCTCACCTGAAATATCAGGATCAGAGTAATCATCTTTGCCAAAAGCATCCAAAATCATATTAGTTGAATAATTTCTTTCTGATTCAGGAATTAAACCTGAATTAATACCATACTGTACTAATTTTTTTATATTTTTATCTAATTTTGAGACGTTAATCATAATACTTTAACACCTCCATACTTTCTAATCTTTAATACATGACATGCACCTTCACCGAAAATACTTTCTGTAGCTTTCTTATACTCAGGTACAAAATCAGTTTTAACAAAAGCCTGTATAGTGCCGGCAAAACCACCACCGTGTACTCTGCATACACCATTGTTTCCTAAAACATTTTCGCTAATTGCAATACCTATTGAAACAGGCTGGTTCTGGAAATCATGGTTAGAATAAATATTCTGGAGACGCTTGTAAGAAGAATCTCCTGATTCCTTAATTAAAGATAAAAATGTGTCAAAGTCATCAGCTTTTAAAGCGTCAACTTCTTTCTGAACACGTTCATTGTCCTTAAAGAAATGCATAGCTCTCAAAATATTTCTGTCTCCAACTTTTCTGAAAATCTCAGGAAGTTTACTGAAAAATTCTTCAGCCGGAATATCATTTAAAAATTCTTTCCCAAATAAAGCTGCAACTTCTTTCATTTCTTTAGGAATGGCAGAGTAGTCATCTGTTAAGTCTGCGTGTGAACCTTTAGTATCAACGATACAAAGGCTGTAACCCTTATCTGCAATGTCGAAATCAACTTTTTCAACAATAGGATTAGCAGGATCTTTAAAATCAATATGTACAAATCCACCAACTGAGCAAGCCATCTGATCCATAAGACCACAAGGTTTTCCGAAGAATACATTCTCAGCATACTGACCAATAATTGCTATATCAATTGGAGAAACTTTCATATCGTTATATAAACCTGAAAGAATAGTTCCGATAATTGCTTCAAATGCTGCTGAAGAAGAAAGACCTGCACCATTTAAAACATCGCTTGTAACGTATGCCTTAAAAGGACCTGTTTTGTAACCGTGGTCGTTCATTCCTGCAATAACACCTTTAATTAAAGCAGAAGTAGTACCAAATTCTGCTTCGTTAACAGCAATGTTGTCAAGACTAATGCTTAATGGTGAATAACCTTCAGAAAAAAGTTCAATAGTATTTTTGTCATTATTTCCAACAATTGCAATTGCATCTAAGTTAACAGAGGCGGCCAAAACCATACCGTGCTGATGGTCTGTATGATTACCACCTACTTCAGTTCTTCCCGGTGCACTATAAATGTCAACGTTCTCTTCACCGAAAAGCTCTATATATTTATCTAATGCATTAACATATCTTTCTTTCTGGTATTTAATCATTTCTAAATCATCATAATATAAATCAGTCAATGTGCTATCGTGTTCATTATTCAAAAACTGATTCTTTAATGTTGTTACGTTTGTCATTGAAAACCTCCCGATACATAAAAATATTACTTCGCTTTTACTGTAAAATTTGTTTAACTAAAATGTATAACTTTTTTAGTAAAATATCAATAGTTTTTTGATAAAAAAATAAAGTTTGAATATATTGCACAAATAGTCGAATCAAAAACTGTAACAAGTGAATAAGGGGAAAATAAATAAAAACGATTCGGTAAAAGAAAAAGTAAAACTTTAGTAAAAAGTATTGCAAAATTTATGAAAGTTTATTACTATAGAATAGCATTAAATTTGAGCAGAAAATACCGAAAGTTTGATTACATGGATTGTAATCTTATATAGAATGGAAGAATGGAGAGAAGAAATGGCAACAATAAAAGATATTGCTGAAATGGCAGGAGTAAGTATTACAACAGTTTCAAGAATACTTAATAATGATTCATCTTTAAGTACAACGATGGAAACTAAGCAGAAAGTAATTGATGCTGCAAAAAAATTAAACTACAAAAAAGTAGGAAGAAGTACAAAGGCCACATTCAGATTGGGTATTGTTCAGTGGTTTTCAGCAGAGCAGGAACTTCAGGATACATATTATCTTTCAGTTCGTAATGGTATTGAAGACTTTTGTATAAAAAATTGTATTCAGATAGTAAGAGCTTTCAAGACAGATGTTAATTATATGGATTATCTTGAAAATATTAATGGACTTATCTGCATTGGAAAGTTTAGCAAAAAAGAAGTGAAAGAATTAAAGAGAATATCTAAAAATATTGTATTCTTAGATATGCCTGTAGCAGATTATAGTGTTACATCATTTACATTAGACTTTGAATATGCAGTAAATAAAGCAATGAGTTATCTTACAAAACTAGGTCATACAAAGATTGGATTTTTAGGCGGACGAGAAATTTTAGATACTGATGAAGTTTTTGATGATGAAAGAATTAAGGAATATGTAAAATATTGTTCAGAACATGGTCTTGATTATGATAAATATTTAAAAGAAGGACAATATTCCATTGAATCAGGATATAGTATGATGAGTGAATTTATTCAGTCCGAAGATATGCCAACAGCCGTATTTGCGGCAAGTGATTATATTGCATTTGGAGCAATGAAGGCTATTAAAGAAAACGGATTAAAGATTCCTGAAGATATTTCAGTTATTGGATTTGATGATGCACAGATTTGTAATTATACAACTCCAACATTGACAACCATACATGCACCTGCATATGATATGGGACAGTATGGTGCCAACTTCCTTTTTGGAGCTACTAACTGTAGCATAACAACTCCATTGAATGTAAAAATGCCTTGTGAGTTAGTTGAAAGAGAATCATGCGGACCTGTTAAAAATAAAGAGTCCCGCTAAAATCATAACGAAATTTGTTTGACAACACATCTCCGTATAAAGCATTATTGAAATTTTGAATTAAATAAACTGCTTCAGTCGCAGAGTTTTCAAACAATTCGTACAAGTAATCTAAGTGATGTTCACATCTAGGATTACTGTCAGGTTCAACAACGTGACCATATAAACTTTTATAATGAAAAGTGGCATGCATTAATAAATCAATGCATGTCCTTTTTGCTTTATGTGGCGCAACAAAGAACTTCTTGATTATATACATCCATTTAAGTGAAGCGTGAATTGTGTATGTTGAAATCTGATTATAAAAAGGCGACATACTTTCAGCAACACTTTCCTTAGTTGGAATTAAATGGTGCATAGGAAAACTTTCAGGAGTATATCCGTCTTCAACAAGAAGCTTATGCTCAAAAGCACCCTCAATTTCAATGTGCCCACAATCGGTTTCATCCATTGTTACCTTAACATAAGGATGACAGTTTTTGTCCAATACATAGTGACAAATAAGTCCTAAAAGGTAACTGTACTGCGAACTGTTTTTTCCGTATTTATTTACAATCTTAACGGCGTGTGTCATAAAAGGATAAAAATCTTTATGATGAATAGAAACGCCTATCTGATTAATTTTGTTTTTCGAAAAAGCCCTGTAATAAAATAGAAAATCAGGTCCCTGTAACCCTGCCTTAAACGGAGCGGGATATTTCTTAATAACATTCTTTATATCTTTTGGTAATCCGGGAATTACCATTTTTCCAAATTTATAATGTGCATATGCAGATGGCATAAAAACACCTCCTATTTACAAATATTTTTATGATTGATTTGTATGTTTAATTTTAATATTTCATTTATTAGAACTTATACAATATATATTAACATATTTACCATTTTAAAGTGAGAATATTTTGTTAAATATAAGTAAAAGAACCATAATGTCATTATAGAAGAAAAATAACACAAAATAAGACAAAAAAGTTAAACAAAAAATAAATTAAAAAATATAAAATTTTTTAAAAAAAGTTAGATAAATCTGTTATGGATTAAATGGGATAAAATATAAAAAACTTTCGTTTAATATATAACAAAACAAAATAGATGCAAATATGAAAGCATCGTATAGAAAACAAGGAGATACGGATATGAAGAAATTGTACAAAAAAATAGGAGTTATACTAGCATTAACAATGGTAATTGGTTTGATTCCGGCTCAGGGTGTTAATGCGGCAAAAGCAAAGAGTAATGTAACTTATTCTATTAAGAAGGGAACATTGGTTATTAAAGGAAAAGGAAAAATGCCGGCTAAAATGACCTTCAAAAATAACAAAAAAATTAAGAAGGTTGTAATAAGAAAGGGTGTGACATCAGTATCAGATAAAGCATTCTACAAATGTAAAAATCTGAAGAAGGTTACTATTTCAGGTACAGTAACAAAAATCGGAAAGTATAGTTTTTACGGAACAAAAATAAAGAATATAACTATACCTGAAAAGGTTGGGAAAATCGGTCAGAATGCTTTAGGAAAATGTAAAAAATTAAAGACAATAACAATGCCGGGAAATCTTAAAGTGATGTTAGATTCTAATGAAGATTATTCAGCAGCAGTATTAATGTCAGGCTCAAATGTTAAAACAGTAAAGTTTAATACAGCTTTTGAACCGGCAATGGCAAGCTATTGTGAAGCGGAAAATCTTCATGTTATGGCAAAAGATAAAAAATATAAATCAATAAATGGAATGGTTTATACAAAGGACGGAAAAAAACTTGTAAGAGTTCCAATGAATCGAAAAACAGTTAATGTTAATGACGGTTGTGAAGAAATTTGCTTATCAGCATTACTTTATGAGAAAAAAATTCCGGATGATTTTCCACAGACCTGCGGTGATTTTTCAGAGATTACAATACCAAAATCAGTAACAAAAATAAATGATACTGAATATGCTACAAGTCAGGTGTACTATAGCTGGAACGGAAAGAAATACACTAAGACAAAGGTTAAAGGAGTATATGAATATATCCCTAATAACGAAAATTATAACCTGAAGATTACAATAAAGGATGGAAATGAAAACAACATTAGTATTTTGAATAAATACTTTAAAAAAGCAAACATAATTAAATAAAATATTTTAAGAATAGAGAAGCTGTTTCATGTAAAGTGGGCAGCTTCTTTTGGCTAAAAATATTAGCGTGATCTTTGAAATAAAAAGTTAAAAAAGTGGCATAATCTCCGATATAAAGTTAAAAAATGTTGGCTTAATATTTGATGAAAAAATTATAAAAAATTTAGGCTAAGAGTTGTTGATTTTTGAATATAAGTATGTTATTCTAATCACAGAACAAACGTTCGAAAAAGCATAAAGAAGGAGACAGGCTATGGAGATTACACAGAATATGACTATTTCAGAGAAGTTGAAGATATTAACTGATGCGGCTAAGTATGACGTAGCCTGTACAAGCAGTGGAGTTGACAGAAGCAATAAAGGGCAGGGCATTGGAGATACTTATGCTTGCGGAATCTGTCATACTTTTTCGGCAGATGGAAGATGTGTTTCATTGCTTAAAATATTATTTACCAACGAGTGCATTTTTGACTGTAAGTATTGCATTAACAGGAAGTCCAATGACGTACCTAGAGCTTCATTTACGCCGGATGAGGTTTGCAGGCTTACCATTGAATTTTACAGAAGAAATTATATAGAGGGATTGTTTTTAAGTTCGGGCATTTTAAAGAATCCGGACTATACAATGGGACTTATTTACGAAACTATTTGGAAGCTGCGTAATGAATATAAGTTTTTTGGATATATTCACGTTAAGGCTATTCCGGGGGCTTCAGAAGATATTATTGAGAAGGTTGGTTTTGTGGCTGACAGAATGAGCGTTAATTTGGAGCTTCCTACTAAGGAAGGTTTACAGCAACTTGCACCTAATAAGAATTATACTAATATTTTGAAACCGATGAAGCAGATTCAGATGGGTTCAGGCAGATTGATTTCAGATGGTAAGGAAGGATATCAGATTGTAACAAGAACAGGACGGAAGAATAATTCTAAGTTTGTTCCGGCAGGGCAGAGCACACAGATGATTATAGGAGCCACGCCTGAAACGGACTATCAGCTTATGTCAGTTACGGAGACTATGTATAAACAGTTTAATTTAAAAAGAGTGTTTTATTCGGCTTTTGTGGATGTGAATCATAATATTGATTCACCTGCATTAATAGGACCTAACCCTATGCTTAGAGAACATAGACTTTATCAGGCAGACTGGCTTTTGAGATATTATGGCTTTGCTGTTAAGGAATTGCTTAACAAGGAACATCCTAATTTTAATGTTGCGTTAGATCCTAAGTGCGATTGGGCAGTTAATCATTTGGATAAGTTTCCGGTGGAAGTTATGAGAGCAGATTATTATACCTTATTAAGGGTGCCGGGAATTGGAGTAAAGTCGGCAAGAAGAATAACTGCGGCAAGACATTATGGAATGCTTGACTTTAACAGTTTAAAGAAGATGGGGGTAGTTCTTAAAAGAGCGGCATATTTTATAACCTGCGGTGGAAAGACTATGATTCCACTGTCAATGGATCAGGATGCATTGGCAAGAACATTGGCAGATACTGACAGAAAGCAGGTTTACGCTATTGAGAATGACACAACTTATAAGCAGATGACGCTTATGGATTTGGGATTAAAACAGTAAGTTTAGAATAATCGGAGAGTAATATGAATGTTACGTTAGTTTGTGAAAATAATATAGAGGGAATAATGACAGCAATTTATGACGGATGGGTGTATATGAATAAGGGATATTCTGTTAACATTCATCCGGGCAGTGATTATGCACCAACCTTTTTTTCTAAATTTATTAATATTGAAACTGACAATTCTAAAGCTGAAAGAGTTATTCGTTCAATAAAGATTAAGATTTCAGAAGAGGCTTATATTGCAGTTTTTAGAACGTGTATGAATTTTGCAGAGGATAAGGGGGATGCGGTTTTTGAATTTCTGAGATATGGTTACAGATACGGTGCAAGAGTTATGAAGATGCTTCACGTTCCGGCAGTTATGAGAGTAATGGAACTTAGTAGAAAGACTTCCAACGAGGCACATTCATTTATAGAATTTATTAGATTTGAAGAGCTTAAAGGTAATGTTTTGTATAGTAGAATTGAGCCTAAGTGTGATGTGCTGTCACAGGTGTATGCACATTTTCAAAATAGGTTTCCTAATGAGAACTGGATTATATATGACCAGAGAAGAATAAAGGCAGCAGTTCATCAGAAAGGTATGACAACTGTTTTAGTTGAAGGACAGAACATAGATCAGTTAGTGAAGAGTGTTCGAAAAGAAGATGAATACGAAGAACTGTGGAAGGTATTTTTTAATACCATTGCCATAAATGAAAGATATAATCCTAAGTGCCAGTGTACGCATTTACCTAAGTGGTATAGAAAGAATATGCTAGAGCATGAATAGCTGGAAATATGAAAAATATAATATGTACTTTATTTTCAATCGGTGTTATACTAACGGAGTGAAATTAATGTAGTATATTGGGTCGAGCATTATTTCATAAAAATACAAATAATAGAAAAACTATTCAGGAGGAATTCATGAGTAAAGTTAAGAGAGTTTATGTAGAAAAAAAACAGCCTTTTGCTGTTACTGCAAAGGAACTTACAGAAGATATTAAGGGATATCTTGAAATTGATGCATTAAAGGATGTAAGAGTGCTTGTAAGATATGACGTTGAAAACATCTCAGATGAAACTTACAACAGAGCATTAACATCAGTATTTTCAGAACCACCGGTAGATAATGTATATGAGGAAACATTCCCATATGATGCGGATAATTCTAAGGTTTTCAGTGTGGAATTTTTGCCGGGACAGTTTGATCAGAGAGCTGATTCAGCAGTTCAGTGTGTTAAGTTTTTAAATGAAGATGAAGAGCCTGTTATTAAGACAGCAACTACTTATGTTTTAGAAGGCAATATATCTGATGAAGAGTTTGAACAGATTAAGAATTACTGCATTAACCCTGTAGATTCAAGAGAAACAGGATTGGAGAAACCTGAAACATTAGTTACAGAGTTTGAAGAGCCTGCAGATGTTATTATTTTCGATGGCTTTAAGGATATGGCTGAAGAACCTTTAAAGGAATTATATGATTCTCTTGGATTGGCTATGACTTTTAAGGATTTCTTACACATTCAGAATTACTATAAGAATGAAGAAAACAGAGACCCATCAATGACTGAAATCAGAGTATTAGATACTTATTGGTCAGATCATTGTCGTCATACTACATTTAATACGGAATTAACAGACGTTACTTTCGATGACGGATATTTCAAAGAACCTATTGAAAAATCATATCAGGAATATCTTGACACAAGAAAGGACGTTTTTGGAGAAAGAAAAGACAAGTTTGTATGTCTTATGGACCTTGCTCTTATTGCAATGCGTAAGCTTAAGAAGGAAGGCAAACTTGATGATCAGGAGAAGTCAGACGAAATCAATGCATGTAGTATTGTAGTTCCTGTAGAAGTAGATGGAAAAACAGAAGAATGGTTAGTAAACTTTAAGAATGAAACACACAACCATCCTACAGAAATCGAGCCTTTCGGTGGTGCTGCAACATGTCTTGGTGGAGCTATCAGAGATCCACTATCAGGACGTACTTATGTATATCAGGCTATGCGTGTTACAGGTGCAGCAGATCCTACTAAATCAATGTCAGAAACTCTTCCGGGTAAGTTACCACAGAAGAAACTTGTTCAGGGAGCAGCTAATGGATATAGCTCATATGGTAACCAGATTGGTTTGGCTACAGGTTTAGTTAAAGAGATTTATCATCCTGATTATGTAGCAAAGAGAATGGAAATCGGAGCAGTTATGGGTGCAGCACCAAGACGTGCAGTACAGAGACTTAACTCGGATCCGGGAGATATTATTATATTATTAGGTGGCCGTACAGGTCGTGACGGTTGTGGTGGAGCTACAGGTTCATCAAAGATTCATACAGAAGAATCTATTGAAACTTGTGGTGCAGAAGTTCAGAAAGGTAATGCACCTACAGAACGTAAATTGCAGCGTTTATTTAGAAGAGAAGAAGTTAGCCACATTATTAAGAAGTGTAATGACTTTGGTGCCGGCGGTGTTTCAGTTGCTATTGGTGAATTGGCAGACGGATTACACATTAACTTAGACAAGGTTCCAAAGAAGTATGCAGGTCTTGACGGAACAGAAATTGCTATTTCAGAATCACAGGAAAGAATGGCAGTTGTTGTTGATAAGAGTGACGTTGATCAGTTTTTAAAATATGCTAACGAAGAGAACCTTGAAGCTACAGTAGTAGCAGAAGTTACAGAAGAACCACGTTTAGTATTAGAATGGAGAGGTAAAGAAATCGTTAACCTTTCAAGAGCCTTCCTTGATACAAACGGTGCACATCAGGAAACAACAGTTGAAGTTGACATGCCTGATGAAAACAAGAACTTCTTCAACAAACAGCCTGTTAACAATGTAAAACAGAAATGGTTAGAAACATTGTCAGATTTAAATGTTTGCTCACAGAAGGGATTAGTTGAAAAGTTTGACGGTTCTATTGGAGCAGGTTCAGTATTTATGCCATTTGGTGGAAAATATCAGATGACAGAAACACAGACTATGGTAGCTAAGCTTCCTGTATTAAAGGGAGATTGCGATACAGTAACAATGATGTCATATGGATTTGATCCATATCTTTCAAGTTGGAGCCCATACCATGGAGCAATGTATGCAGTAGTTGACTCAATTGCTAAGATTGTTGCAACAGGTGGTGATTACAAGAAAGTACGTATGACATATCAGGAATACTTTAGAAGAATGACTGAAGATCCACGTCGTTGGAGCCAGCCATTTGCAGCACTTCTTGGTTCATTTGATGCACAGATGGGATTTGGTCTTCCATCAATTGGCGGTAAGGATAGTATGTCAGGAACATTTAATGATATTGATGTACCACCAACACTTGTATCATTTGCAGTAGATGTAGCTAAAGAAAAAGATATTATTACTCCTGAATTTAAGGCAGCAGGCAATAAGATTGTTAAGTTTGAAATTAGCAAGGATCAGTATGACAAGCCTGTATATGATGAAATCATGAAGTTATATGATGAAATTCATGAAATGATTCAGAATGGAGTTATTATTTCAGCATATGCTGTTGAAGGAAAGGGTGTTATCCCAGCCGTAAGTAAGATGGCATTTGGTAATAAGATTGGTGTAAGCATTAGTGGAAGAATCCCTGGAGCAGATTTATTTGCACCTGGATTTGGTGATATTATCGCTGAAGTACCTGCAGACAGACTTGACGATATTACATCAAGCTATGTTCTTATCGGTGAAACAAATGATAAGGAAGTATTTGAATATGGTTATGATTCAATTCCTATGGATGAAGCAATTAAGGTTTGGGAGAAACCATTAGAAAAGGTATTCCCAACAAGAAGCCATAAGGATACATCATTACTTGATACACCAATTTATGATAAGGGTAGCGTATATGTTTGCAAGAACAAAGTTGCAAAACCTACAGTATTTATCCCTGTATTCCCAGGTACAAACTGTGAATATGATAGCGCTAAGGCTTTTGAAAAAGCTGGTGCAAATGTTATTACTAAGGTATTCAAGAACTTAACACCTGAAGACATTAGAGACTCAGTTAAGATTTTTGAAGAAAGCATTGCACAGTCACAGATTATTATGTTCCCAGGTGGATTTAGTGCAGGTGATGAACCTGATGGTTCAGCTAAATTCTTCGCAACAGCATTTAGAAATGCTAAGATTGAAGAAGCAGTTCACAAACTATTAAATGAAAGAGATGGTCTTGCACTTGGTATTTGTAATGGTTTCCAGGCATTAATCAAGTTAGGATTAGTACCAAACGGCAAGATTACAGGACAGGATGTAAATGCACCAACTTTAACATATAATACAATTAACCGTCATATCTCAAAGATGGTTTATACAAAGGTTGTATCAAACAAGTCACCTTGGTTACAGAATGCAGAACTTGGTGGAGTTTATGTAAACCCAGCATCACACGGAGAAGGAAGATTTGTAGCACCTGAAGAATGCATTAAGGAATTATTTGCAAACGGTCAGGTTGCAACACAGTATGTAAACCAGCAGGGACAGCCTACAATGGATGAAGAATGGAACGTAAACGGTTCATACTATGCTATTGAAGGTATTACAAGTCCTGACGGCAGATGCTTTGGTAAGATGGCTCATATCGAAAGAAAGGGTCGTTCAGTAGCAACAAATATCTACGGAGAACAGGATCTTAAGGTATTTGAATCAGGTGTAAACTACTTTAAATAATAAGTAAAACATACAAGAACATAACAAGAAGCTTTCACAGGGATAGTTGTCTAACACTATCTCTGAAGGGCTTCTTGATTTAGTTTTGGAAAGGAGGACCATATTGAGTTATTTAAAGAATCTAAAATGGGAAATGGTTTTGTATTCAATTCTTTCTATAGCAATAGGAGTTTTAATGTTTTTGTATCCAACTAAAACATTAAATGCTGTTTGTATAATACTTGCAGTAATGTTATTTGCTTTAGGAATAAGATACTTAATAGAATACAGAAAAAAGAATCTGATTAATGATTTTTATAGATATGAATTTGTGGCAGGAATTGCTTTAATATTACTTGGGATAGTAGTGCTTGCATGCATGAATCTAATACTTTCAATTATTACTTATGTAATTGCATTAATAATAATAGTCAGTGGACTTATGAAAATAGAGAATGCGTTAGACCTTAGAAGAATGGGATGTCATTGGATACCATTACTTGTATTTGCCATTATATGTATAATACTTGGCATATCAGTTTTAACAATGCCAATGAATCACAATGACGATGGCACAAGAACAGCCGGAGATTTCTTAATCCAGTGTTCAGGAGCAATATTTGCGGTAACTGGATTGATTGATTTAATCACAACATTATCTGTTTCAGGAAAGATAAAGAAATGGATAGATTCACAGATGAACTAAATATATAAGAAAAGCCCTATGGATTTAGAGTGAACAACTTTGAAATCTGTAGGGCTTTTCTTGTATGAGGGGAGATTGAATTATCGGGGAAATTATCGGGGAAATTATCGGGGGAAATTGCTAATAAATGCGTTGTGTACCCCGATATTTCAAAAGTTGCTATTTTTGGGGTACATTTACCAAAATTATTTATCAAACAATACAACATATAATTTGAGTTTGCAACAAAAATACCCCGATATATGAAATATCTTGTTTTTCGGGGTACGCACACTAAAATCATTATCAAAATCACGCAACAAATAGTATGAACCCACGACAAATGTACCCCAATATTTCAAATATTTTTAATATCGGGGTACAGCCATCTAGATTTGCTCCATACAGCACTAGACTAAAATCAATTTGTTACATATTGACTTGCTATAACAAAAAAATAGGAGCATAACCAACAAATGGTATGCTCCTAAATCTTATTTCAAATTATATTTCAGTCTTATTTCAAGAATCAATTCTTAACTTATTTCAATGTTTCGTATTTCTGGATAACTCCAATTCCTATTGCATGTGGTCCTGTATGAACTGCTGTAATAACACCGATTTCTACATTAGTGTCACCGTTGAGTTTGACACCAAGTCCGGTTTCAACTTCATCCTTGAATGCTACGCCTTCTATGGCATCATAGCCATATCCGATTGAAACAACGAAGTTGTCTTTACCGTTTTCTGTTAAATATTTGTCGGCAATCTGGATAAGGTTCTTTTTAAGCTTGCCACGGTTTCTTCCTACACCACCAAGATTTACTTCACCATCTTTCAAGATAATGATAGGTTTGATTCCAAGCTTTCCTGTGGCTGAAATTGCCATTTTTCCAATTCGACCGCCGATTCTTAAGTAATCAAGTGAACCTACAGTGAAGAAAATACGTGCTGTGCCCATAAGTTTCTTAGTGTTTTCAATCATTGTATCAAATGGAATGCCGTCGTTTTGCATTCTTACAACTTGGTCAATTATAAGAGCCTGACTGACTGTGTCCTGCTGTGAATCTAATACAACAATCTTTGCATCAGGATAATCTTCTTCAACAACATCCTTAGCCATTGAAGCAGAATTATATGAACCACTTAGATGAATTGAGATTGTAAAACATACAACAGGAATGTTCTGTTCTGCATACTTTCTAAAAACTGTCTCATAACTTTCAACACTTGGAAGAGAAGTCTTTGGAAAAATATCAGGGTTCCCAACCATTGTAGTATAAAAGTCTTTTCTATTAATTTCTGTTTTGTCCTTTAAATATGTTTCTCCATCAAGAGAAGCAGTAAGAGGGACAATTTCTATATTGTGTTTTTTAACATAAAGCTCTGTTAAATCACAGGCACTATCACTAATAATCTGGTACATAAAATCAAGTCCTTTCCGATAAATACTCTATATCCTATGTTTAGAGTGTATCATAAAAGTAATAATATTAAAACAAAAATACAACAGAAAAGAGATATAGTAGTATATATAAACAATAAAAATAAAATGTAAGCAAAAATATGCAAAAATTTAAAGTTACAATTATTTGAAATCATAACTTTAAATTAGTACATTAATATAAAAAATAGTGATTTTATTTAAAAAAATATATTTTGCATTTAGAATAAATAAATTATAATGTTTCGTATTTTCTGATTACACCAAGACCTATAGGGTAAGGTCCTGTATGTACAGCTGAAACAATACCGATTGCAACATTAGTTTCAGAATCAAGCTTTACATCAAGAGTCGATTCAACTTCCTTCATAAATTCAAAGCCTTCTTCTTTATCATAACCATAACCTACAGATACAATAAAATTATCTTTGTTATTTTCGTCTAAATACTTCTTTGCAACCTGTAAAACACTATTCTTAAGCTTATTGCGGTTTCTGCCAATTCCACCTAGACCAATATCTCCGTCTTTCATAATAATAACAGGTTTAACCCCAAGCTTGCCTGTTGCAGCTGTGGCAACCTTGCCAATACGACCACCCATCTTAAGATAATCAAGTGAACCTACTGTAAAGAAGATTCTGGCTGAGGCCATTAAAGCATCTAACTTAGACATAGCCTGTTCAAAAGAAAGACCATCTTCAAGCATTCTGACAAACTGGTCAATTAACAATGCCTGAGTTACAGTATTCTGTTTTGAGTCAATAACACAAATATTTGCGTCAGGGTAATCCTCTAACACTAAAGATTTGGCATTAATAGCAGAGTTATAAGAACCGCTAAAAAGAGTTGTTATGGTAAAACATACAACAGGAAAACCCTGTTCCACAAAGCTTCTAAAAACATCTGCATAGCTTTCCACACTTGGAAGTGAGGTTTTTGGAAAAAGTTTAGGATCATCAACCATTCTCTGGTAGCATTCATCCCTTGTTATGTCAACTCCATCTCTATAATAAGTTTCGCCATCGAAAGAAACCGATAAAGGTACAATGGTAACATCATGTTTTTCTAAATATTCTTTTGACAAATCGCACGCGCTGTCACTTACAATTTTGTACATAGTTTTCTAAAACCTTTCTACGTAGTATTTAATACTACATAAGTATAACACTTATAGAATAATAATCAATAGATTTTGCGGTTTTACAAAAAAACATTTACAAATAGTTCACAATATTTAGGGTTGTATGGTAAAATATCATGTAAATGAAAACAAAAGGGAGTAAAAAGGTGGACACATTAAAAAAATTTACAAAATATGAAAAAGAAATACTTGAAGGTATTATTATAAGCATTGTAGGCGGATGGGCATTAACATCTATATTAAGAGGTGCCTATAAGCAGATTAGTAATATTCAGTTTCCGGCTGATGGAAATTTTACTAAGGCATTTATAATGACTATAATTTTTAGCATTATATTAGGAATTATATATTACAAAAACAAAAAGATTGCAGGAGGATTAATGTTTGTTTTTACATATATATTCCTATTGTTATGTGCTTTTATTGGATATTCAAATGATTGGACAACAAACGCCGGTAATCCAATAGGCGGACCATGTTATCAGGCAATACTTGCTTTTATAGCAGCTATCGCTTTTTTGTATGTTAAAGAAGACATTTATCAGTTTATATCAGAATTAAAAATAAAAAGAATACATACTAATATTATAGTTGCAATAATAGGTGTGTTATTGTTTGGATTTGTTGGAATAGTTACAGTATTAAGATATAAGTCATATCTTAATTCAACATTTGATTTTGGAATATTTACTCAGATGTATGAAAATATGAGACAGACAGGTTCTGCTGCAACAACCCTTGAGAGAAACAGACTTCTTTCTCATTTTGGTGTTCATTTTTCACCAATATATTATATTGCACTTCCTATATATTTTATTTTTCCAAGTCCGGTAACAGTACAGCTAATACAGGCATTAATGATAGCTTTGCCGGTTATACCAATAGTTCTTATTGCCAGGGAATACAGATTGTCTAATTGGATGACAGTAGGATTTACTTTACTTTATGCATTGTATCCGGCAACATCAGGCGGGGCAGTGTATGATATGCATGAGAACTGTTTTCTTACATTCTTTTTGCTGATGACAATATGGGCAGCAGAAAAGAAGAAAACATACATTATGATATTAATGATGCTTTTTGCATTTTTTGTGAAAGAGGACGCGGCAATATATGTATTGGTTCTTGGAACATTCTATTTGCTTTCAAGAAAAGACAAAAAAAGAGGACTAATATTAATGGTTTGCGCAGCGGTTTATTTCCTAATTGCAATTTCTGTGGTTAACAGCTATGGACTTGGAATTATGGATAACAGATTTAGCAATTTGTATTTTGATGCAGATGGAGGATTAAGCCAGGTATTCAAAAGCATTATTGCAAATCCGGGATATGTAATTGCACAGATGATTACAAATTCCAGCGCAGACAGTGTAGAAAAGATTGCTTATTTTATACTAATGTTTGGACCAATGGCAACTGTTATTTTTACAACGGGAAAGAAATATACAAGATATATATTACTTTCACCACTTATTATAATTAATATATTTACAACATATGTGTATATGCATGATATAAACTTCCAGTATAATTTTGGAGTTATTGCATTAATAATGTATCTTGCAATTATGAATATGGCTGATGTTAAAGCAGAAAAGGCGAAAACATACGTAAGCATAGCAGTGCTTTGTGCAGGAATAATGTTTGTAGGCAATCAGTTTCCTAAAATGCCTAATTATTACAAAACATATACAGAAAACAAATCAACCTATGAGAAAATAGATAAAGCATTAGAGCTTGTTCCTACTAATGCTTCAGTTTGTGCATCAGGATTTTTTACACCACATCTGTCAAAGAATCTTGTTTTGTATGATCAGAATCATTTAGAACAGCCTGTTTATACAGATTATCTTGTTGTTGATGAAAGATTTGACAACGAAAAAGAGAAATTTAATGAAGTTTTAAACTCAGGTAAATATGAGATTGCATATGAAGAAGCAGGATTAGTTAGCATATATAAGAAAAAGTAAAATAAGGCACGCCCTTTTTATTGAAAGGGGTGTGCTTTTTTGATATACTTTTAGATGGCTTATTGTATAATTTTACAAAGTGAGACAGTAATACTACTGAATCATGGAAAGAGGTAAAAAGTGACAATATTAATAAAAAACGGACGAGTGATTAATCCGTCAGAAAACTTAGATAATGTAATGGACATTTATGTTGAGGATGGAGTTATTAAAGAGAAGGCAGAAACAATTGACAGACAGGCCGATAGTGTAATTGATGCAAAGGGCTGTTATGTAATGCCGGGATTAATTGATTTGCACGTACATTTCAGAGATCCGGGACTTACATATAAGGAAGATATTGAAACAGGAAGCAGGGCTGCTGCAAAGGGTGGTTTTACTACAGTTTGCTGTATGCCAAACACTAAACCTGTAGTTGATAATGTTGATACAGTTAAGTACATTATTGAAAAGGGTAAAAAGGTTGGACTTACCAATGTACTTCCTGTTGGTGCAGTTACAAAGAATATGGCAGGAGTTGAAATTACTGATGTGGAAGAGCTTAAAAAGGCAGGAATTTGTGCCATAAGCGAAGACGGCAAGTCAGTAATGAACTCAGGTGTTTATAGAAAAGCAATGAAGAATGCCGCAAAGGCTAATGTGCCGGTACTTGCTCATTGTGAGGACATTAATTTAGTTGAAGGCGGCGTTATTAACTTAGGAGACAAGTCAAGTGAACTTGGAGTTAAGGGAATAAGCAATGCAGTTGAAGACGTTATTGCAATGCGTGATATTATGTTGGCTAAGGAAACAGGGGCAACATTACATTTGTGCCATTGCTCAACTAAGGATAGTGTTGAAATGGTTAAAAGAGCAAAGGAAGAAGGCATAAAAGTAACAGCAGAAGTTTGTCCACATCATTTTTCTATGTGTTCAGATGATATAACAAGTAACGACGGTAATTTTAAAATGAATCCACCTTTACGTGCAAGAGAGGATATGGAAGCTCTTATTAAAGGATTACAGGATGACATTATGGATGTTATTTCAACAGACCATGCCCCACATAGTGCAGAGGAAAAGGCTAAAGACTTAGAACATGCACCATTTGGAATAGTAGGTCTTGAAACATCAGTAGCATTAACAGTTACCAACTTAGTTAAGAAAGGATATTTAACTCCAATGCAGATGGCTGCCAAGATGAGTTACAATCCTGCGAAAGTTTTAGGCATTCCAAAGGGAACTTTAGATGAGGGCAAGATTGCGGACATTACAATTATTGATCCTGATAAAGAATACACTATAGACGTAAACACTTTTGAATCAAAGGGTAAGAATACACCTTTTGACGGTTATAAAGTTTCAGGAGAAGTTGAATATACAATTCTTAACGGAAAAGTTGTTTACTCAAACAAATAAAATTTAGCAAATAAATATTAAAACACAAAATAGATTTTGAGAATAACAGATTAAAAATCAAAATATAACAAAAATCCAATAAGGAAGGAAGAAAGTAATGATAAACAAATTAGTAGACAAAATCAAAAAAACAAACGCACCTGTTGTAGTAGGACTTGATCCAATGATGAGTTACATTCCTGAACACATTACAAAGAAAGCTTTTGATGAGTTCGGCGAAACATTAGAGGGAGCAGCAGAGGCAATTTGGCAGTACAACAAAGGAATTATCGATAATACATATGATTTGATTCCTGCAGTAAAGCCACAGATAGCAATGTATGAACAGTTTGGAGTACCGGGACTTGTTGCTTTCGATAAGACAGTAAAATATGCAAAGGAAAAAGACCTTGTTGTAATCGGCGATGTTAAGCGTGGAGATATCGGCTCAACATCAGCAGCATATGCTACAGGTCATCTTGGAAAAGTACAGGTTGGAAGCAAAAAATATTCATTATTTGATGAAGACTTTGCAACAGTAAATCCTTATCTTGGAACAGATGGAATTAAGCCATTTATTGATGTATGTAAAGAAGAAAATAAAGGTCTTTTCATTTTAGTTAAAACATCTAATCCTTCAAGTGGAGAATTTCAGGACAGATTAATTGATGGCAGACCACTTTATGAATGGGTTGGCGAAAAGGTAGCAAAATGGGGAGAAGAACATATGGGTAACGACTACAGCTATATTGGTGCAGTAGTTGGTGCAACATATCCTGAAATGGGAAAAGTTCTTAGAAAAGTAATGCCAAAGAGCTACATTCTTGTACCTGGTTACGGTGCACAGGGTGGTACAGCAGATGGACTTAAGCCATACTTTAACGAAGACGGACTTGGTGCAATTGTTAACTCTTCAAGAGGAATTATTTGTGCATACAAGCAGGACAAGTATGCTAAGTTTGGCAGCTTAAATTATGCAGATGCATCAAGACAGGCTGTAATTGACATGATTGAAGATATTAACTCAATTTTCTAAAGGAATATAGAGTTTGTTAATAAAGACAAAAAACACAATAATTAATGATGATAAAATATAAAAATGATTAAACAGATTGTTTCATTATTATGTAATCATAACAACGAGTAGGAGCGAATATGAGAAGTAAAGAACTTGCAAAAGTAATTTCACAGGAATGTATTGGAACCGGTGTGTATAGCATGTGGATTGAAACAAAAGCAGCAGACACAGCAGTTGCAGGACAGTTTATTTCAGTTTACTGTAATGACAAAACTAAATTATTGCCTAGACCTATTAGTATTTGTCAGGTAGACAAAGAGAATGGCAGATTACGTATTGTTTACAGAGTCGTAGGTGGCGGAACAACGGAAATGTCAACATATAAAGCAGGAGACAGTGTTTCTATTATAGGACCACTTGGAAACGGCTTTATGCAGAGAGAAGGAAAGAAGGCTATATTAATAGGTGGTGGAATTGGTATTCCTCCTATGGTTCAGCTTGCCACAGAATTAAAGGCTAAGGCAGAAGTTCAGATTGTGGCAGGATATCGTGATGAATTATTCCTTACTGAAGAATTAGAAAATAACGGGAAATTATATATAGCAACTGAAGACGGAAGTACAGGTACAAAGGGTACAGTTATTGATGCCATAAAGGAACAGGCAGTTGAGGGCGATGTGATTTATGCATGCGGTCCTACACCAATGCTTAAGGCTATTAAAGAATATGCTCTTGAAAAAGGAATTGAATGTCAGCTTTCTTTAGAAGAAAGAATGGCATGCGGAATTGGTGCCTGCCTTGCCTGTGTATGTCAGTCTAAGGAGAAAGACCATCATTCAAATGTTAATAACAAGAGAATATGCAAAGACGGACCTGTATTTTTGGCAGAGGAGGTGGAACTTTAATGAATACAAAAGTTAATATTGCAGGAGTTGAATTTAAGAATCCGGTAATGGTAGCCTCAGGAACATTTGGTTCAGGTGCAGAATACGGTGAATTTGTAGATTTAAACAGATTGGGAGCAGTTGTAACAAAAGGTGTTGCCAATGTGCCTTGGGAAGGCAATCCTACACCACGTATTGCAGAAACATACGGTGGAATGCTTAATGCAGTAGGACTTCAGAATCCGGGATATGAATTATTTGCAAAGCGTGATATTCCATATCTTCAGGATTATGATACAAATATTATTGTTAATGTTTGTGGAAGAACTACAGAGGATTATATTGATGTAGTTGAAAAATTAGGCCATGAAAAGGTAGACATGTTAGAAATTAACATCTCATGTCCCAATGTAAAGCATGGCGGAATAGCTTTCGGACAGGATCCTAAAGCAGTAGAAGCCATTACAAAAGCAGTAAAGGCAGTAGCAAAACAGCCTGTAATAATGAAGTTAAGCCCTAATGTTACAGATATAACAGAGATGGCAAAGGCTGCAGAAGCAGGTGGTGCAGATGCTTTATCACTTATAAATACGTTAACAGGTATGCAGATTGATGTGGAAAGACAGAAGTTCGTATTAGCCAACAAGACAGGCGGACTTTCAGGTCCTGCAATTAAGCCTGTGGCAGTAAGAATGGTATATCAGGTGGCTAATGCCGTAAAGGTTCCAATAATAGGAATGGGCGGAATTGCAAATGCAAGTGATGCAATGGAATTTATTCTTGCCGGAGCTACAGCAGTATCAGTGGGAACTGCAAACTTTAATAACCCTAACACAACAATAGAGGTGGTTGAAGGAATTGAGGACTACATGAGAAGACATAATGTAGAAGATATTAACAGTCTAATTGGATTAGTAAAATAAAGGAGATATTAAAAAATGGAAGCATATAAGAAGGAATTTATTGATTTTATGGTAGAAAGTGATGTTTTAAAGTTTGGAGAATTTACACTTAAAAGCGGACGTAAATCACCTTTCTTTATGAATGCCGGTGCATACGTAACAGGTTCACAGCTTAAGAGATTAGGCGAATATTATGCAAAGGCAATCCATGATACATATGGAGATGATTTTGATGTTTTATTTGGACCTGCATACAAGGGTATTCCAATCAGTGTTGTAACAGCTATTGCTTACAGTGAATTATATGGAAAAGAAATCCGTTACTGTTCAGACCGTAAGGAAGAAAAAGACCACGGCGCAGATAAGGGAAGCTTCCTTGGAAGCAAGTTAAAAGACGGCGACAGAGTTGTTATGATTGAAGATGTAACTACATCAGGAAAGTCCATGGAAGAAACTGTACCAAAGGTAAGAAGTGCAGCAGATGTTGAAATCGTAGGCTTAATGGTCTCACTAAACAGAATGGAAGTTGGAAAAGGCGGAGAAAAGAGCGCTCTTGATGAAATTCAGGAAGAATATGGATTTAAGGCTAACGCAATTGTTTCAATGGCAGATGTTGTTGAATATCTTTACAATAAGGAATGTAATGGAAAAGTAGTTATTGATGATACAATCAAGACAGCAATTGATGAATATTATAAACAGTATGGTGCTAAATAGTTAATGACAGCTAATTAAGCTATCATATTGGAGGCAAAGTTGAATTGAGAAAATCAGATAAAAAGATGCGTATGTTTGGAAAAATATTGTTTATCCTATATCTGGTGGTAACTTTATATGCCATGTTTTTTTCAGAAAGTTTAGACAGAACCATGGTTAGCGATGAATACAGATATAACCTGGTTCTGTTTAAAGAAATAAACAGATTTTGGCGAATGAAACATACATATGGGTGGCAGATTACAATAATGAATCTGGCAGGAAATGTAGCATTCTTTATGCCATTCGGCTTTTTGTTACCAAGTATGTCAAGGGAGAAAATCGTAAACAATTTTGTAAGTGTAACATTGCTTACAATGGTTTTCAGCATGCTTATTGAAACAGCCCAGCTTGTTTTAAAAGTGGGAGCCTTTGACGTGGATGATATTTTTCTTAATACAGTTGGGGGACTGTTGGGGTATATTGTTTTAAAAATCATGAAATTATTCATGAAAAATAGAAATAAGTGAGAATAACAAAGTGAAGAAGAGAAGCAAAGAAGAAAAAAGAGAAGAAAAAGAAGAGAAAAAAGGACGAAAGATACCTTTAAGGAATTATACAAAAGGTGGCAGAAAGTCATCAGTTATTGCCGGCGTAAATATATTGTTATTTATACTGGCAGTGGTTATTTCAATACTTAAAAAAGGCAATGCAGGAATTTATGTGGGCCTTTTAATATTGTTGGTTATGGTGTCAGCTATAGCAGGATTTGTTATTGGAATTAATAGTTTTAAAGAAGAAAATAAATTTTTAAAATATACATATATAGGCACAATAACTAATGCAGTTATTTGGATTTTTATATTAGGTATGTATTTGGCATATGTATAAAAAGTGTGTATAGATTTTAAAGAAAGAGAGTGGAGCATTTGGATATTATTTTTGAAAGATATGAGATTGCAACTTCACGAATAAGAGAAATAATAAATGAAGATACAGTGTCAGAGCCTTTTAAGAGCTTTTTCTGTAAGGCATCTGAGTTTATTTGTAAAATAGATGATTTAAACAGCATCATAAAATCAGGAGAGATAAATGATTTCTCATTAGACCGGTTGAAAGAACTTAATAAAAGTTTATTTGAAGAAATTTATAGTGAAAACTATGAAGAAAGTTTCGCCAATCCTGAGTATGCAGTGAAAACTTTAGGAGAAAAATACGGAAAGATACTTTGCTATATTTACACAAAAAATCGTGGAATGATTAGAAATGTATATATGGGGAGATTAGAAGAAGTAGTTCTTCAAATGGAATTGTTTACACAGATTTATAATTATTTTGAAGATGTGGAACAATTAGAATATGACAATGTTTATGAAACGGTTTATTCATATGAAAAAGATAACACAGAGATTTTTACAGACCTTATGATTGAGGACAGAATTAATCCTGACAATAAGTTTGCTGTTGATATTGTTATGAACAGCGATTTAAATGACTTAAGATATCTTTACAAATATGGTGAGCACGTAGGTTTTAATGAACTTAAGATGGCAGAGTTTCTTAACAGTTTAAGTCAGGAAGAAATAGACAGACTTGCAAAGGTTTATACAGAAGGCTACAGAATTGGTTTTATAAACACAGGAAAAGATATTTCTAAGAAAGGCACTGTTGATATTAGATATTCATTGGGCTTTGAAAGAATTATCAGATCTGCAATATTTAATTTTAAGAAAATGGGACTTGAACCTGTAATTTATCAGGTAGGTTATACAACAACAAGTCCTAACAGGCAGTATGCTTACGATCACAGATACGATGATGCATTGTATTTGGACAAGGCATATATTAAGAGAAAATTAGAAGTTTCAAGACATGCTTATGAAAGCAGAAAACAGTTGGCAGGAAAGATGGCAGGCCCTGCAGTAATTGAGATTTTCGGAGAGACACCTTTTGAACCGGAAAATAAGAAACAGGCATATGCACTTTCAGAAGAACAGCAGAAACTTAAGTCAGAATATATTACTGAATACCAGACAATGGTTCAAGAGTATATTAAGGGGGACGAAAGAAGTTTTACAATTATTGCTTTTCCAATACCTGAGTTTGGGGACGACTTTGAACAGATGTTTAAGGAAACTGTAAAGATTAACACTCTTGATTCTGAAATATACGGAAAGGTTCAGCAGAACATAATTGATGCACTGGACCAGGCAGAATATGTAAAGGTTCTTGGAAAAGGCGACAACAAAACTAACATGAAAGTTCAGATGCATGACCTTAAGAATCCTTTAAAGGAAACTAATTTTGAAAACTGTCTTGCAGATGTAAACATTCCTTTGGGAGAAGTTTTTACTTCACCTAAGTTAAAGGGAACAGAGGGAATCCTTCACGTAAGTCAGGTATATTTAAATGACTTAAAGTATAATGATTTGCAGATTACATTTGAAGATGGAAAAATAAAAGATTACACTTGTAAGAATTTTGACACTGAGGAAGAGAATAAGAAATTTATTAAGCAGAATGTAATGTTTAATCATGAAACACTTCCTATTGGAGAGTTTGCCATAGGTACTAACACAACAGCTTATATGGTTGCAAAGAAGTACCATGTGGTTTACAAGCTTCCTATTCTTATTGTTGAAAAAATGGGACCACATTTTGCAGTGGGTGATACCTGCTATAGCTTTGAGGAGGATATTAAAACATATAATCCTGACGGCAAGGAAATAGTGGCAAGAGAGAATGAAGTGTCAGCTCTTAGAAAGACAGACATAAAGAAAGCATATTTTGGTTGCCATACCGACATTACAATGCCTTATGATGAACTTGGTGAAATAACGGCAGTAAGAAAAGATGGCAGCGAAATTACTATAATAAAAGACGGACGTTTCGTATTGGAAGGAACAGAACTTCTAAATGAACCGTTGGAAGAAATCTAATGTTGACTACAGTTATTTTTATGGGTACAATGTAGAATATGTTAAATTTATAACGCTTTAAGATGAATTTATGTGAAAAGGAGAACAAAATGGCAAAAGTAGCAATTGTAATGGGCAGCGATTCAGATATGCCTGTAATGAGCAAAGCAGCAGATTTTCTTGATCAGATGGGAATCGATTATGAGATGACCATAATTTCAGCACACAGAGAGCCTGATATTTTCTTTGAATGGGCTAAAGGAGCTGAAGAAAGAGGAGTTAAAGTTATTATTGCAGGAGCAGGAAAGGCAGCACACCTTCCGGGTATGTGCGCAGCATTATTCCCAATGCCTGTTATTGGAATACCAATGAAGACTTCAGATTTAGGTGGAGTAGATTCACTTTACTCAATCGTTCAGATGCCTTCAGGAATCCCGGTTGCAACTGTAGCTATTAATGGCGGTCAGAATGCAGGTATCCTTGCAGCAAAGATTCTTGCTACATCAGATGCTGAATTACTTGCAAAACTTAAAGATTTTAGCAAGGAAATGAAAGATTCAGTAGTTGAAAAAGATGCAAGACTTAAAGAAGTAGGTTACAAGAACTACTAAGAATTAAAAAGTGTAAAAGATGTTTAAGCATCATATAAAATAATATAAAAGCAATAGAAAAGTACATATAGAATTAAGGAGATTATACTATGGATTACAAGAAGGCAGGCGTTGATATTGAAGCAGGTTACAGATCAGTAGAGCTTATGAAGAAGCATGTTAAGGAAACAATGAGACCGGAAGTTTTAGGTGGTCTTGGCGGTTTTGCAGGTGCTTTTAGCTTAGATTCAATTAAGAAGATGGAAGAACCTGTATTATTATCAGGAACAGACGGATGTGGTACAAAAGTACAGTTAGCATATATTATGGATAAGCATGACACAATCGGTATTGACTGTGTTGCCATGTGTGTAAATGACATTGCATGTTCAGGTGGAGAACCTCTTTTCTTCCTTGACTATATTGCATGTGGAAAGAACTATCCTGAAAAGATTGCAACAATCGTTAGTGGTGTAGCTGAAGGATGTAAGCAGTCAGGAGCTGCATTAGTTGGTGGTGAAACAGCAGAACATCCGGGACTTATGCCTGTTGACGAATATGATCTTGCCGGATTTGCAGTAGGCGTTGTAGACAAGAAAGACCTTATTACAGGTGAAAACATTAAGCCTGGCGATAAGTTAATCGGTATTGCATCTTCAGGTGTTCATAGCAACGGATTTTCTTTAGTAAGAAAAGTATTCGAAATGACAGAAGAATCTCTTAATACATATTATGATGAGTTAGGAAAGACTTTAGGTGAAGCATTACTTGCACCTACAAGAATTTATGTTAAGGCGTTAAAGAAAGTAAAAGAAGCAGGAGTAACAATCAAGGGATGCAGCCACATTACAGGTGGTGGTTTCTACGAAAACATTCCAAGAATGCTTCCTGACGGAGTAAAGGCAGTAGTTAAGAAAGACAGCTACGAAGTACCTGCAATCTTCAAACTTCTTGCAAAGACAGGAGATATTGAAGAAGAAATGATGTACAATACTTACAACATGGGTATCGGTATGGTATTGGCAATTGATCCTGCAGACGTAGACAAGACAATGGAAGCTTTAAAGGCAGCAGGAGAAACATGCTACGAATTAGGACAGGTAGAAGCCGGAGAAAAGTGTGCAGAATTAGTATAGTAAATATTTAAATGAAAAGGCTAGTTTTTCAACTAGCCTATATGCTTTTCTAAAGAAAATAAATACTGCTTAGTATCAATAACTTTTTTGGTACTTAATAGGAGGAATTATGTTAAAGGTAGGAGTAATGGTTTCAGGTGGTGGAACTAATTTACAGGCTATTATAGACGGTGTACATAGTGGAGTAATTACAAATGCTAAGTTAGAAGTTGTAATTAGCAATAAGAAAGACGCATATGCTTTAACCAGAGCAAAAGACAACGGAATTAAGGCAGAAAGCGTATGTATTAAGGATTATGCTACAAGAGATGAATTTAATAAGGCGTTAATCGGAACAATAGATTCATACAATCTTGACCTGATTGTACTTGCAGGTTTTCTTGTGGTTTTACCGGAAGAATTAATTAATAAATATAGAAACAGAATTATAAATATACATCCATCATTAATCCCATCTTTCTGCGGAAACGGATTTTATGGATTACACGTTCACGAAAAAGCATTGGAGCGTGGAGTTAAAATTACAGGAGCTACAGTTCATTTCGTAGATGAAGGAACAGATACAGGTCCTATTATATACCAGAAGGCTGTTGAGGTATTAGAAGGTGATACACCTGAAATTCTTCAGAAGAGAGTTATGGAGCAGGCAGAGTGGAAGATTTTACCACAGGCAATTAACGATATTGCCAATGGCAAAATAGCAATTGGAGAATAATTTTATTGAATAGAATCTATTAAGGATAGTAAGACAAGGAGATATAAAATGAAAGTACTTATTGTTGGAAGTGGCGGAAGAGAACATGCAATTGCAACAGCAGTGGCAAAAAGCCCTAAGGTTGACAAAATCTATTGTGCACCGGGAAATGCAGGAATCGGTCAGGTTGCTGAATGTGTAAACATTGGAGCAATGGAATTTGATAAATTAGTTGATTTTGCAAAGGAAAAAGAAATCGACTTAACAGTTATAGGTATGGATGATCCATTGGTAGGCGGTATTGTTGATAAGTTTGAAGAAGCAGGACTTAGGGTATTCGGACCAAGAAAGAATGCAGCCATTCTTGAAGGTTCAAAGGCTTTCTCAAAAGACTTAATGAAGAAATATAATATTCCTACAGCAGGATACGAGAACTTTGATTCACCTGAAGAAGCAATGAAGTATCTTGAAACATCTAAATATCCTATTGTATTAAAAGCAGACGGACTTGCTCTTGGAAAAGGTGTTTTGATTTGCAATACTAAGGAAGAAGCAATGGATGGCGTTAAGGAATTAATGCTTGATAAGAAGTTTGGTAATGCAGGAAATACCATTGTAATAGAAGAATTTATGACAGGTCGTGAAGTTTCAGTACTTTCATTTGTTGATGGAAAAACTATAAAGATTATGACATCAGCACAGGATCACAAAAGAGCAAAAGATGGTGATCAGGGTCTTAATACAGGAGGAATGGGAACATTTTCACCTAGTCCTTTTTATACAGAAGAAGTTGATGAATTTTGCAAGAAGTATGTTTACCAGGCAACAGTTGATGCCATGGCAGCAGAAGGAAGAGAGTTTAAGGGAGTTATTTTCTTTGGCTTAATGTTAACAGAAGACGGACCAAAGGTTCTTGAATACAATGCAAGATTCGGTGATCCTGAAGCTCAGGTAGTTCTTCCAAGAATGAAGAATGATATTATTGATGTTTTTGAAGCATGTGTTGACGGAACCTTAGATCAGATAGATTTACAGTTTGAAGACAATGCAGCAGTATGTGTTGTATTGGCAAGTGACGGATATCCTGTTTCATATGAAAAAGGCTTTGAAATCAAAGGCCTTGAAAACTTTGAAAACAAAGAAGGATACTATGTTTTCCACGCAGGCACAAAGGCTGAAGGTGACAAGATTGTTACTAACGGTGGACGTGTACTTGGGGTAACTGCAAAAGGAAAAGATTTAAAGGAAGCCAGAGCAAATGCCTATGAAGCTACAAAATTAATTCAGTTCGAAAATAAATATATGAGAAATGATATTGGCAAGGCTATTGATGAGGCATAGTTATATACTTAAAATATCAAAATAAGGAAGGTATTTAAATGAAAAATTTAAGAAAGATGGTTATGCTGATTTTAACTTTGGCAATGCTTACAACAGGCGTTCAGGTAAGTGTTTTGGCTGACCAGACAACAGATTTACAGTCTATGAAAGTTTATGCTGTAAATGCAGCAGGAAAGAAGACAAAGGCAGAACTTAATTTTAGTTCAACAACTTATACATATGACATAACAGTTATGTCAGATACAGAATCTATTGAGATTGTTGCAAGTCCTGCAACTTCAGGTTCAACATGGGCTATAGAGAAAGATGGAATTAATACTAAAATGGATTTTGGTAAAAACTACACAGCAGTAGTTGTTACATCAAGTACAGGCGCAAAAAACAAATATGAAATTAATACTACAAAGCTTACAGAGGCTGAACAGGCAACATACAAAGCCGGAAGTTCAACAGATGAAACAACTGCTAAAGACAGCAGTTCAACAAGCAGTAAGAAATCAAAGAAGGCTTCTAAGTCAGACATTACAGTTGGCAAAGGTGAATACAAGATAGTAGAAGATTTTAAGGATGATCTTATTCCTGAAGGTTTTTCAAAAACAAAAGCTGAGTATGACGGTAAGCAGTATGAAGCAATCAAAGGTGATAAGAAAGACCTTACAGCTTTCTATTTAAAGAAGGGAAGCACTAAAGGATTTTACATCTATGATTATGAAACAAAGAAGTTTTCTTCATTAAGAAATATTAAGATTGCCAGCAGAATGTATACAGTAGTTAATCCTTCTGAAAAGGCATCTTGCTTAAAGAAGTACACAAAGAAACAGATTACTGTAATTGATCAGGAAGTTAATGCCTGGGTTTTAAATGAAGAAGAGGGGTTATATCTTCTATATGCAATGAACTGGAATGGCGATACAAACCTTTATTGCTACGATGACAATGAAAAATGTTTCCAGAGATATATTGCAGAAGATGATGTAAATACTCAGATTGAAGCAGCAAATAAGGCATACAACAATGTAAAGAACAAATATAATACATTAGTATCAAAATACAATATGCTTCTTAAGATTGCATGCGGACTTGTAATTGTTATAATTATTCTTATTTTTGTTATTATAAATATTAAGCTTAACAGAAAAGAAAAAAGACTTGCCAAGCAGAAAAAATATGATGACGAAAACAATGGCAATGGAAAAGACAAGAAAGATGCAGAAGATTCAACAGAATCAAATGACGTGGAAGAATCAGATGAAATTGAACCTATGGAAGAACAGGTTGAAGAAATAGAAGAACCTGAAGATGTTTCAATTCCTGAAACTGTTGAAGAACCAGAAGCTTTAGATGAGGTTGTTGAAGATTTCCCTGAAGCAGATGATGTGGAAATTCCACAGGTTGAAGAAGCTACTGATTTGAATCAGGATGTTGTATTAGATTTAGATGACATAGAAGATGCGGCAGAAACAACTGAAGATGAAATAGAGAAAGAATCTGAAAAAGCTCAGTTAGAAGCGGAAGAAGATATGAAAGAAACATTAAAAGACATGCTTCCGGATGACGATGAGGATGATGAAGATTTTGAATTTATTGATTTAGATTAATTAGGAATACCCCAGACTTCGGTCTGGGGTATGTTAGCAGAAAAATATGGAGGAAAGGTAATGGAAAGAGGTAATTTTACCAGACAGGCTATTGAAGCTATGGAATATGCTAAAGAAGTGGCTATAAGTTTTGGTATGAATTATATCGGCACGGAACATTTATTGGCAGGCATTTCCAAAGTATCAGAAGGTGTGGCAGCAAATATTTTGTATAACTATAATCTTGTTTATGCAGATATAATGAAAGCCATTAGTGAGGACATGGGAATAGAAGGCAGAGTGCGTACAAGGTCCAGAAGCAGAAATCTGGAAACAACAGCAAGGGCCAAGGCAATATTGGAAAGAGCTTATGTAGAGGCGTCAAAACAGGGATTGCCTCAGATTGGAACAGAGCATATTCTTCTTGCCATAGTTGCAGATCCTGATTGTGAGGCACATTGTATTCTTACAAGTTTTCGGGTAAATATTAAAAAGATTTGTGCAGATATTTTAAAACTTACAAATAGAGATCCAAGAGAGATAAGACAGTACATCCAGACAGAAAAGCGTCAAAGAGATGACAACGTTTCTGCAACACCAACATTAGACCAGTTCGGAAGAGATTTGACTAAGGCAGCAAAGGCAGGTCAGCTTGACCCTGTAGTTGGAAGAGATGTTGAAATAAGAAGAATTATTCAGATTTTAAGCAGAAGAACAAAGAATAATCCTTGTCTTATAGGAGAGCCGGGTGTTGGTAAGACAGCAATAGTTGAGGCAATAGCCCAGAAGATTGTACAAGGACTTGTTCCTGAAACAATGGAAGGAAAAAGATTAATAAGTCTTGATCTTTCAGGTACTGTTGCAGGCTCAAAATATAGGGGCGAGTTTGAGGAAAGATTAAAAAGAATAATGGATGAAGTTGAAAATTCAGGAAACATTATTCTTTTTATTGATGAAATTCATACAATTATCGGTGCCGGTGGCGCAGAAGGTTCAATGGATGCCTCAAATATTTTGAAACCATCATTAACAAAAGGACGTCTTCAGGTTATAGGGGCAACAACAATTGCAGAATACAGAAAGTATTTTGAAAAAGATGCAGCCCTTGAGAGAAGATTTCAGCCGGTTACTGTTGAGGAGCCTACAGAAGCCCAGACTATTGAGATTTTGCATGGATTAAAAAGTGCTTATGAAGAATTTCACAAGGTTAATATTTCAGATGAAGCAGTGGAAGCTGCAGTAAAACTTTCAACAAGATATATTAATGACAGAAATCTTCCGGACAAGGCAATTGACTTAATAGATGAGGCATGTTCAAAAGTAAGAATTAAGGAAAAACCAAAGCCAAAATCAGTAACAAATAAAGAACTTGATGTAGCTGAATTAAATCTTGAACTTGAAATGTGCGTAAGACACGGAGATTTCAAAGGAGCAGCAGTGCGCAAAAAGGATTTAGACAAAGCACAGACAGCTCTTGATAAGGCTATTGCAAAGTGGCAGGGAACAGAGAAAGAATACAGACCTGTTATTGATGAAAATACAATAGAAGAAATAGTATCAATGTGGACAGGAATCCCGGTAACAAAAATGGGAAAGAACGAACAGCAGAGATTATTAAAGTTAGAATCAATATTGCATAAGCGTGTTGTAGGCCAGACAGAAGCTGTAACTGCCGTGGCAAAGGCTGTACGAAGAGGAAGAGTGGGACTAAAAAGTGCCAATAGACCAATTGGTTCATTTCTGTTTTTGGGACCTACAGGTGTAGGAAAAACAGAACTTTCAAAAACATTGGCAGAAGCAGTTTTCGGTTCAGAAGATGCAATGATTCGTGTTGATATGTCAGAATATATGGAAAAACACAGTGTATCAAAACTTATTGGTTCACCTCCGGGATATGTTGGATATGAAGAAGGCGGACAGCTTAGTGATAAGGTTAGAAGAAATCCATATTCAGTAGTTCTTTTTGATGAAATCGAAAAAGCTCATCCTGATGTGTTTAACATATTGTTACAGGTTCTTGATGACGGCCAGATTACAGATTCAAAGGGTAGAAAAGTTAGCTTTAAAAATACAATTATTATTATGACATCAAATGCAGGAGCAAACAGAATAATAGACCCTAAACATTTAGGTTTTAGCAGAGACATAACAGAGAAGCAGGATTATGAAAAGATGAAAGCAAGTGTTATGGAAGAAGTTAAGTTAATGTTTAAACCTGAGTTTATTAATCGAATTGATGAAATTATAGTATTCCATGCTTTAACTGAAAAAGAAGTAAAGAGCATAGTTAACATTATGCTTAGAAATCTTGCAAAACAGGTTAAGGAACAGATGAATATTGAGCTTAAATATACTGAAACACTGAAGAGTGCCCTTGCAAAGGAAAGCTACGATAAGAAGTATGGTGCAAGACCTTTAAGAAGGATGATTCAGAACAAAATAGAAGACAATCTGGCAGAGGAAATACTTGCAGAAAAAGTTAAGCAGGGAGATAAAGTTACAGTGTCATATAAGAACAAATCCGTAACTTTTTCTGTGGCAGAATAGTTTAAAATGTATTATACTAGAACTACCAAAAAAAATAGATAAAGTCACATTAGATGATTTAATAACAGGAGGACAAAATGGCAGTAATTAAGGAATTAATCAGAAAAGAAAATAATGGTTCAATCAGCTTCGGTAATTATGAATTACCACAGAAAACAAAGTTAGCAGACTTTGAAGTTAATGGAGATTTATATAAAGTAAAAACATTTAAGGAAATTACAAAACTTGAAAAGAACGGAACTTTTGTTTATGAATCAATTCCGGGAACAGCAGTAAGCGTTTTTAAGGAAACAGCAGATGAAGTAAGCTTTTTCGTAGACGGAAAAGGTCAGACACAGATTACATTAGAATTAGAATCTAACAAGGAATACAGAGTTTTTGTTGGAGACAGAGACCTTGGAGTATCTAAGACAGACGTTGGCGGAAAGATTACATTAGATGTAGATTTAGAAAACGGAAATCTTACTACTGTAAAAGTTGTAACAGCATAATAAGTAAGATTTTAAATTAAGATATAAAATAAAGCTACAAAACAAAATAGGAGAGCCATGGCAAAATCAAAAAAGACGGTTTTCTTTTGCAAAGAGTGCGGTTACGAGTCAAGTAAATGGTTAGGACAGTGTCCGGGATGTAAAGAGGTAGGAACTTTTGTAGAAGAACCGATGGGGGCAAAGACCAACAATAACATTAGAAGGGGATTAATTAATAATAAACCGGTAACAATAAATCAGGTTACGGCAGATGATGAGGAGAGAATCACAACAGGTTTTGGAGAACTGGACAGAGTATTAGGAGGGGGAGTAGTTCCCGGCGGGCTAATACTTGTAGGCGGTGATCCGGGAATAGGAAAGTCCACATTACTTCTTCAGGTATGTAGAAATATGTCAAATAATGGCAAGAAGATTTTATATATTTCAGGAGAAGAATCCCTTAAGCAGATTAAACTTAGAGCAAACAGAATGGGACAGTTTTCCGATAATTTAAGTCTTTTGTCAGAGACAAGCCTTGATATAATAGAGTCAGTTATTTTAGAAACAAAACCTGATGCAGTAGTAATAGACTCAATACAGACTATGGTAAGAGAGGATATAGGCTCAGCTCCAGGCAGTGTAAGTCAGGTTAGGGAGTCAACTAACTTTCTTATGCAGTTAGCTAAGGGTAATACCATTCCAATATTTATTGTAGGTCACGTAACCAAAGAAGGGGTTGTTGCAGGACCTAGGGTTTTGGAACATATGGTTGACACGGTTTTATATTTTGAAGGTGACAGACATGCAGCATATAGAATAATCCGAGGAGTTAAGAACCGTTTTGGTTCAACTAATGAAATTGGAGTATTTGAAATGAGTTCAGAAGGACTTAGGGAAGTATTAAATCCGTCAGAATTTATGTTAGATGGAAGACCTGAGGATGCTTCAGGTTCAGTTGTGGCATGTTTAATGGAAGGAACAAGACCGATTCTTGTAGAAATACAGGCATTAATATCCCACACCAACTTTGGAATGCCAAGACGAACGGCGGTGGGAACAGACTATAACAGAGTTAATCTTTTAATGGCAGTTATCGAAAAAAGAATTGGAGTTCAGATGTGCGATTATGATGCATATGTTAATATAGCAGGTGGAATGAAAATCAATGAACCGGCATTAGACCTTGCATTAGTAATGGCATTAATCAGTAGCTTTAAGAACAGAGTAATAGACCCAAGGACAATAGTTTTCGGTGAAGTAGGGCTTGCAGGAGAAGTAAGAGCGGTATCACAGGCAGACAAAAGAGTACAGGAAGCTAAGAAACTTGGTTTTACAACGTGCATAATGCCTGCTGTATCCAAAAAAAATCTTACAGAAATCACTGGAATCAATATAATTGGGGTAAATAATATAAAAGAAGCTGAAGAACTTATTTAAAAAAGTTGACAACTGATATTCGTTAGATTAGAATAACAAGGTAAGAAAAAGTCCAAAAGGACAATAAAATAATAAAAGCGTTGATAGAGACAGTAGTTGCCTTGCATAAATAATGCATAGTGAACGTTATAGAGAGTTCGGATAAGGTGGAAGCCGAATACAAGTAGCAGGTATATGAACATCACTCTGGAGTTGCAGCCCAAAGAACGTATAAAGTTTAGTAGGCGCTGACGGTATCCACCGTTAAAGGGAACACATATTAAAGGAGAAATCCTGCGTATGCTGTAAAAGGTGGTTAACGAAAATACAGGCTTTCGTCCTTTACAGGGCGGGAGCCTTTTTATTTAGTGCTTACACACTAAATAAAAAGTGCTCCATAGTGGACGCACAATAAAATAAATACACAGATATCATTGGATGTTTTCGAAAACAATGCAGATAGGATATGCGACAGATTTTTCTGCAAGCAAACAATAGGCAAATTTTCGTAATTTTGCGAGCATAGTGTACAGCGATAAAACTACTGTCCAAGCGGAGCGAGTTTAGTTTTTCGCTGTACCATAGGCGGCGGAGCAAAATAAGAAAATTAACGTGTTTGCTTGCAGAAAAATCTGTCGCATACCGGGAATACATTATTTTCGCAAACATCTGATGACAAAAAAGAAAGGAGATTGAAATGTACAAGAAGGTATCAACCAATTTGAACTTTGTTGACAGAGAAAAAGAAACAGAAAAATTCTGGGATGACAATCACATCTTTGAAAAAAGTATGGAAAATAGAAAAGAAGGACCAACATATACTTTTTATGATGGACCTCCAACAGCTAACGGAAAACCACATATCGGACACGTATTAACACGTGTAATTAAAGATATGATCCCTAGATACAGAACAATGAAGGGATATATGGTTCCAAGAAAGGCAGGATGGGACACACATGGACTTCCTGTAGAACTTGAAGTAGAAAAATTATTAGGTTTAAATGGAAAAGAACAGATTGAAGAATACGGTATGGAACCTTTCATTAAGAAATGTAAGGAATCTGTATGGAAATACAAGGGAATGTGGGAAGACTTCTCAGGAACAGTTGGTTTCTGGGCAGATATGGAAAACCCATATGTAACTTATGATGATAATTTTATTGAATCTGAATGGTGGGCTTTAAAGACTATCTGGGATAAGAAAATATTATACAAAGGTTTTAAGATTGTACCTTATTGCCCAAGATGTGGAACACCTCTTTCATCACAGGAAGTTGCACAGGGATACAAGGCAGTTAAGGAACGTTCAGCTATCGTAAGATTTAAAGTTGTTGGTGAAGATGCATATTTCCTTGCATGGACAACAACACCTTGGACTCTTCCATCTAACGTAGCTCTTTGTGTTAACCCTAATGACACATACTGCAAGGTTAAAGCAGCTGACGGATATACTTATTATATGGCAGAAGCTTTACTTGACACAGTATTAGGAAAGCTTGCAACAGAAGACGAAAAAGCTTATGAAGTATTAGAAACAATGAAGGGTGCTGACCTTGAATATAAAGAATATGAACCATTATATGAATGTGCAAAGGCTATTGCTGATAAGCAGAGAAAGAAAGGTTTCTTTGTAACATGTGACACATACGTTACTATGAGTGATGGTACAGGTATTGTTCATATTGCTCCTGCTTTCGGTGAAGATGATGCTAATGTAGGACGTAACTATGACCTTCCTTTTGTACAGCTTGTAAATGACAAGGGTGAACTTACAGAAGACACACCTTATGCAGGTTTATTTGTAAAGGATGCTGATCCTAAGGTATTAGTAGACCTTGACAAGAGAGGACAGTTATTTGATGCACCTAAGTTTGAACATGATTATCCACATTGCTGGAGATGTGATACACCATTAATCTATTATGCAAGAGAATCATGGTTTATTAAGATGACAGAAGTTAAGGATAAACTTGTTGCAAATAATAACACAGTAAACTGGATTCCAAAATCAATCGGTGAAGGACGTTTTGGAAACTGGCTTGAAAATGTACAGGATTGGGGTATTTCAAGAAACCGTTATTGGGGTACACCACTTAATATCTGGGAATGCTGCGATTGCGGATGTCAGGAATCAATTGGCAGCCGTGCAGAATTAGCAGAAAGAAGTGGAAATCCTGATAATGCTAAGGTTGAATTACACAGACCTTACATTGATGAAGTAACATTTAAGTGTAAAGAGTGTGGTGGCACAATGAAGAGAGTACCTGAAGTTATTGACTGCTGGTTTGACTCAGGAGCAATGCCATTTGCACAGCATCATTATCCATTTGAAAATAAAGATTTATTTGAAAAACAGTTCCCTGCAGATTTTATCTCAGAAGCTGTTGACCAGACAAGAGGATGGTTCTATTCATTAATGGCTGAATCAACATTATTGTTTGATAAGGCTCCATACAAGAACGTAATCGTACTTGGTCACGTTCAGGACGAAAACGGACAGAAGATGAGTAAGTCAAAGGGTAACGCAGTAGATCCTTTTGAAGCATTAGGACAGTACGGTGCCGATGCCATCAGATGGTATTTCTACACTAACTCAGCTCCATGGCTTCCAAACCGTTTCCATGGTAAAGCAGTTCAGGAAGGACAGCGTAAGTTTATGGGAACACTTTGGAACACATATGCGTTCTATGTCTTATATGCTGAAATTGATCAGTTTGACCCAACAAAATACACACTTGATTATGATAAATTAAGTGTTATGGATAAATGGTTATTATCAAAACTTAACTCTATGGTTAAGGCAGTAGATGAAAACCTTGGTAACTACAGAATCCCTGAAGCTGCAAGAGCATTAGATGATTTTGTAGATGATATGAGTAACTGGTATGTAAGACGTTCAAGAGAACGTTTCTGGGCAAAAGACATGCCACAGGATAAGATTAATGCTTACATGACATTATATACAGCACTTGTTACAGTATCAAAGGCTGCTGCACCAATGATTCCATTTATGACAGAAGATATTTATCAGAATATCGTAAGAAGCGTAGATGAAACAGCACCTGAAAGTATTCATTTATGTGACTTCCCAGAAGTTAATGAATCTTACATTGACAAAGAATTGGAAGAAAACATGGAAAGAGTACTTGATATTGTAGTACTTGGTCGTGCATGTAGAAATGCATCTGCAATTAAGAATAGACAGCCAATTGGAAAGATGTTCGTTAAGGCAGAATTTGAATTATCTGATTTCTACAAAGAAATCATTGAAGAAGAATTAAATGTTAAGGAAGTTGAGTTTACAGATGATGTAAGAGCATTTACTTCATATTCATTTAAGCCACAGCTTAGAACAGTTGGACCTAAATATGGTAAATTCTTAGGCAAGATTAAAGAAGCATTATCATCATTAGACGGAAATGCAGCTATGGATAAGATTAATGCCGGAGAACCTTTAACATTCGATTTTGACGGCAACGAAGTAGTTCTTGAAAAAGAAGATTTACTTATTGATATGGCTCAGGTTGAGGGATATGTATCAGAAAGCGATAATAATATTACTGTAGTACTTGATACAAAACTTTCAGATGAACTTATTGAAGAAGGATTTGTTAGAGAAATAATCAGTAAGATTCAGACAATGAGAAAAGAAGCTGATTTCCAGGTAATGGACAAAATTGTGGTAAATGTGGATAAAAACGATACAATAAAAGCTATAATTGAGAACAATCTTGACGAAATTAAGTCTGAAGTGTTGGCAGATAATGTCATATTTGGTAAAATAAACGGGTATGAAAAAGAGTGGAATATTAACGGCGAAAAGGTAACTTTTGGCGTAGAAAAAGCTCTTTAGAATTTGACTTGAAATATTTGGCTATAAAATTTATTAAAAAGAGAGAAGCAATGCCTGTCATTGTTTCTCTCTAATAGCATAAAAAAGGAGATTTAATATGGCTAAGAACGAAGGTATGGAAAAGCATGAAGAATTCAAGGCAGAATTCAAGAAGCGTGTGAAAGAACAGGCTAAAATGCTTTACAGAAAAAGCCTTGATGAAATAAGTGACAGACATAAGTTTGTATGTGTTGCTTATGCAGTAAAGGATATTGTAATCGATCAGTGGATAGCAACTCAGAAAGCATATGATGAGAAGGATGCTAAGATTGTATACTATTTATCAATGGAATTTCTTATGGGCCGTGCTCTTGGAAATATGATTATCAATCTTTCAAGCAGAGATGAAATCAAGGAGGCTATTGAAGAATTAGGACTTGATCTTAATGTAATCGAAGATCAGGAACCCGATGCAGCTTTAGGTAATGGTGGTCTTGGTAGATTGGCAGCATGTTTCTTAGATAGTTTGTCAACACTTAACTATCCTGCTTATGGATGTGGTATCAGATACAAATACGGTATGTTCCAGCAGAAGATTGAAAACGGATATCAGAAAGAAATACCTGAAGACTGGTTAAGACATGCTAATCCATTAGAAATCAAGCGTGAAGAATATGCTTGTGAAGTTAAGTTTGGCGGATATGTAAGAGTAGAAAACAGAGACGGACGTAATTATTTTATTCAGGAAGGCTACCAGTCAGTTAATGCTATTCCATATGATATGCCAATCGTTGGTTACGGAAACAACGTAGTTAATACATTAAGAATTTGGGACGCTGAACCTGTAGTACACTTTAATCTTGATGAATTTGACAAGGGTTCATATATGGCTGCAGTTGAACAGGAGAACCTTGCAAAGACTATTACAGAAGTTCTTTATCCTAATGACAATCATTATGCAGGTAAGGAATTAAGATTAAAACAGCAGTATTTCTTTGTTTCAGCAAGTTTACAGACAGCAATTAAGAAATACTTAAAGAATCATGATGATATTAGAAAATTACCTGAAAAGGTAGTATTCCAGATGAACGATACTCATCCAACACTTACAGTTGCAGAACTTATGAGATTATTAATGGATGAATATAACTTAGAATGGGATGAAGCTTGGGATATTACAACACATGCATGCGCATACACTAACCATACAATTATGAGCGAAGCTCTTGAAAAATGGCCAATTGAATTATTCTCAAGATTACTTCCAAGATGTTACCAGATTATTGAAGAAATCAACAGAAGATTTTGTATTGAAATCGAAAACAAATACCCTGGAAATCATGATAAAGTTGCTAAGATGGCAATTATCTATGATGGTCAGGTTAAGATGGCTCATCTTGCAATTTGTGCAGGTTTCTCAGTTAACGGTGTAGCAAAACTTCATACAGAAATTTTAAAACATCAGGAATTAAAAGATTTCTATGAAATGATGCCGGAGAAGTTTAACAATAAGACTAACGGTATTACACAGAGAAGATTCCTTCTCCATGCTAATCCACTTCTTTCAGAATGGGTTACAGGAAAGGTTGGAGATGACTGGATTACAGACCTTCCAAAGATTAAGGGAATAGAAGTATACGCAGATGACAAGAAAGCTCAGGCTGAATTTATGAATATTAAATATCAGAACAAAGTACGTCTTGCAAAATACATTAAAGAACATAATGGTATTGATGTAGACCCACGTTCTATTTTTGATGTTCAGGTTAAGAGACTTCATGAATATAAGCGTCAGTTATTAAATATTTTACATGTAATGTATTTATACAACCAGATTAAGGAACATCCTGAAATGGAATTTTATCCAAGAACATTTATCTTTGGTGCAAAAGCAGCAGCAGGTTACAAGATTGCTAAGCTTACAATCAAGTTAATCAACAGCGTTGCTGATGTAATTAACAATGATGAATCAATTAATGGAAAGATTAAAGTTGTATTTATTGAAAACTACCGTGTATCAAATGCTGAAATCATTTTTGCGGCAGCAGATGTTTCAGAACAGATTTCAACAGCATCAAAAGAAGCTTCAGGCACAGGTAATATGAAGTTTATGTTAAATGGTGCTTTAACACTTGGAACAATGGATGGTGCTAACGTAGAAATAGTTGATGAAGTTGGCGAAGAAAATGCATTTATCTTTGGTTTATCTTCAGATGAAGTTATTAACTACGAAAACAATGGCGGATATAATCCAATGGATATTTTCAACTCAGATATGGACATTAGAAAAGTTCTTATGCAGTTGATTAACGGATTCTATTCTCCAGATGATCCTGAAAGATTCAGACCAATTTACAACTCATTACTTAACACTCAGGAAACAGATGTTGCTGACAGATACTTTATTCTTAAAGATTTCAAGTCATATGCAGCAGCTCAGAAGAGAGTTGAAGAAGCTTACAGAAACGAAGAAGGCTGGGCTAAGTCAGCTATGTTAAATGTAGCTAATGTTGGTAAGTTTACATCTGACAGAACAATCGAAGAATACGTACAGGATATTTGGCATCTTGAAAAAGTAAAAGTTAAAATGGACGTATAGATTACAGAAAATTGTGAAAGTGTCACAATAGATATAATCAAATATAATTAAAATGAAACCCCAAAAAGTTAGAATGTAATGTCTGTTTTTTTGGGGTTTTTGTATGCACTACAATCATATAAATGATTTTTGAAAAATAAGTTAGTATAAGGGATTTTTAGGAATAACCAAATGACAGATAGAAAAAAGTTTATTATGCTAATATTATTTTCGATTTTTTTCCCGTTAGTTATAGGTAGTGTATGTGTTCTTGTAAACGGAAACAAAATATCTAAGACTAAGCCCTCAGGGAAAACAATATTAGTGGATAATAAAAACTACAGCTTTGAAATGGATATGGAGAACTTCATATCTTACGTTCTTATGGCGCAGATGGACGAAAGTGAGCCGGAGGAGCTTTTGAAAGCTAAGTCTGTTATTATTAGAACTTATATTTTGTACAAAATGAAGGATAAAGCTCAAATAGCAGCTTCAGCTTTGGGAATGGAATATAGAAATTATGTGGAGTTAAAAAACAGCAGATTTCAGGATTTTTGCAGGGAAAACATTAAAAGCCCCAAAGGAATGGCTGCATATTTTACAGGTATAGGTTCTTATAAAATATATAATGAGAAAAATAAAAAAATTAAAAGAATAGTAGACAAAACAAAAGGCAAAATAATAAAGAAACAGGGGGAGACTATTTTGCCACTGTTTCATAATATAAGTAATGGGAAAACCAGGTTAGGGGAGGAAATTATTGGAAAGGAATATAGTTATCTAAAAAGTGTTATATGCCAGAATGACATAAAGGAGAAGGAATATCTTTGCACAAGGTATTTAACGGTTAATGAGTTTAAGGAAAAACTGTCAGCTAATGGTATTGTTGTATTTAAAGATGGGAAGGAAATTCTAAAAAATATAAAAGATAAGAAGGAAATTATTAATCTGATAACTGTTGAAAAAGACAAAGAAGGCTATGCTTTAAAAATAAGAATTGGGGATACTGTTGTTCTGGCAGATGATTTTTCAAAAGCCCTCGGTCTTAATTCTACAGATATGAGCATAGAAGAATATGAAAAGGGAATAAGAATTACAACTAAAGGCAACGGTCACGGTTTTGGAATGAGTATAAGCTATGCCAGATACCTTGCAGGTCATGGCAAGCCATGGCAGGAGATTCTTAGCACTTTCTATGATGGGAAAATTGTGGAATATTAAAATTAATTTTTTTGTATAAATCTTCAATTAATGGTACATACTGTTATTGAGGTGATGAGAATGGATAAGAAATTTATAGCAGCAGTTGCAGTTTGCTTTGTTGCATTAGTAGGCGTAGCCACGGGAACTTATTTTCTTGGGCAAAAAAGCGACGAAAACATTGTAAAATTAGGAAAAGCAAACATAACTGAAACAACAGCGGCAGATAAAAATATTGAAGCAGCGGGAAATGTTGTGGAAAAAGAAACACAAAAAGAAACAGCAATGGAATCTGAAACACCGAAAGACAGAGAAGTTGAACCGGGAGGTTATTTAACAGAAGAAACAACTAAGGAAAAAACCGTAAATAACGTAGTGGAAGAAAACACTCAGTCTAATGTAAGCAAAAAAGATTACTTGTATGGACTTTCATCAGAGGCAGCAGCCCAGATTAAAACATTAAAGTTTAACAAGAACAGCAAACTTATCTGGCCTGTTGAAGGTAGCATTATTATGCCATATGATGTGAAAAATACAGTATATTACGCAACATTAGATGAATACAAAACCAATCCCGGAATTGTAATCCAAAGTAGCAAAGGCACTGCAATAAAGGCAGCGGCAGATGGTGTTATTACAAAAATAACACAAGATGACGAACTTGGCGTTGTTATCAGTCAGGCAGTGGGAAATGATTATATCGTAAACTACGGGCAGACCATAAATCCTGAAGTAAAAGAAGGAAGCTTCGTTGAAGCAGGCCAGACTATCGCCTATGTTAACCAGCCAACTAAATATTACTCCAAGGAGGGGGATAATATTTACTTCTCAGTAGAAAGAAATGGAAAAACAAAAGATCCTTTAAATTATATTGATTACGAGGACTAATCACAAAACCGGAATAAGTGCATACAATAAGGTATACAAAAGAAAATATTAAAAGCTGCTCACTTTTGTGACAGCAGGCAACAGGGTTAAAAAAGGAAAATCATAAACAATTATTCTAATGATTTTCTAAAATCCGTACCTGTTGTTTATAATAGATTGTGCTATCATGTACCTGAAAAATACGTGGTAGCACTTTTTTTGATATTTTCAATCATATGTTATAATTCCACGCAGAAATCTCAACGTGTTTGCTGTAAAAATTTCTGCGTGGAATTTAAAACAGTGCCATTGAAAATATACAAACTATATTATAAGATAAAGGATAGAATGAAGGCTAAAGATAGTATTTAGTTATGTACGGAGGAAGAAACTATGGGTAAGTATATTATGGCATTAGATCAGGGAACTACCAGTTCCAGAACTATTTTATTTGATAAGAAGGGAAATATTGTTTGTCAGGCAAATAAGGAGTTTGAGCAGATTTTTCCAAAGCCGGGCTGGGTTGAACATAATCCTGAGGAGATTTGGATGACACAGCTTCTTACAATGGAAGATGTTATGAGACAGGCAGGAATTACAGGCAAGGATATTGAAGCCATTGGCATTACTAATCAGCGAGAAACAACGGTTATATGGGACAAGAATACGGGAAAACCTATTTATAATGCCATTGTTTGGCAGTGTAGAAGAACTTCTGATATTGTAGACGGACTTGTTAAGGACGGTCTTAGGGATTTTATTAGAAATAAGACTGGATTGGTTCCTGATGCTTATTTTTCAGGAACTAAGATTAAGTGGATTCTTGATAATGTGCCGGGAGCGAGAAATAAGGCAGAAAATGGTCAATTGCTTTTTGGAACAATTGACTCATGGCTTATGTGGAAGTTAAGTGGTGGAAGCATACACGCTACGGATTACACTAATGCGGGAAGAACTATGATTTATAACATATTTGATTTGGAGTGGGATCAGGAATTACTGGATATACTAGATATTCCCAAGTCTATGTTGCCTAAGGTAAATCCTTCAAGTGGAATTTTTGGATATACTATGCCGGAACTGTTAGGAGAACGAATACCTATAAGTGGTGTTGCAGGAGACCAACAGGCGGCATTATTTGGTCAGTGTTGTTTTGAAAAAGGTGATGTAAAGAATACATATGGAACAGGTTGTTTCCTTTTAATGAATATAGGAAATAAGCCGGTTATATCAGACAATGGTTTGATTACTACTATTGCAGCAGGCACAGGCAAGGTTGAATATGCATTGGAAGGCAGTGTTTTTGTGGCAGGAGCGGCAATACAGTGGCTTAGAGATCAGATGAAGTTAGTTAACAGTGCACCGGAAAGTGAAGAGATTGCAGAAAAAGTTAGTGATACTAATGGAGTATATGTTGTGCCGGCTTTTACAGGAATGGGAGCACCTTATTGGAAGCAGAATGCCAGAGGCATGGTAGTTGGCATAACAAGAGGAACTGCAAGAGAGCATTTTGTAAGAGCTACCCTTGAATCACTTGCTTATCAGACATATGATGTTTTGAAGGTAATGGAGCAGGATGCGGCAATGGAAATTAAGTCTATCAGAGTTGACGGTGGGGCAAGTGCCAATAATCTTTTAATGCAGTTTCAGGCAGATATTACTGAAAAACAGGTTGTGCGACCATCAGTAATTGAAACTACAGGGCTTGGGGCAGCATATTTGGCAGGTCTAGCAACAGGTTATTGGAAAGACAAAAAAGACATTATAAAAAATTCAACAATAGAGAGAAAGTTTGAAAACAAAATGGATTCTGAAAAGGTGCAGAAATATATCAAGGGATGGCACAGAGCTGTAAAATGTGCCCTTGTTTATGCAGATGAGGAGTAAATAATATCCTATGAATCTGGTATTGTGTTTATTACGCAAATTGGATATATAAATAATACCACATATTGATATACTATACTTTAATGAGTTACAGTGTCAGATTGAGATAATGCAACTTAGATTAAGTAATAATACACTTAGGATAAAAGATAGGTGTTAATATCAGGAGGAGAATTATGGATTCAACTAAACAGAACGTAGGAAAGATTGTTATTACAGCTTTATTTGCAGCGTTAGCATGTGTAGCAACAATGATTATTAAAGTACCTACAGTAGGAACAAACGGTTATGTAAATATTGGTGATACTATTGTATTACTTTCATCTTGGATGATTGGTGGCGTTTATGGTGCCCTTGCAGCAGGTATCGGTTCAGCCCTTTCAGATTTTATTAGCGGTTACGGAAGTTATGTACCGGGAACATTTGTAATTAAGTTTTTAATGGCTTTAGTTGCATATTTAGTATTTGTAGCAATTAAGAAAGCAAACACTAAGGACAGCAAGGGAATGAATGTAGTAGCTTATATTGTAAGTGGTGTAGTTGCAGAAGTTATTATGGTTTTAGGATATTTCTTATATGAAAGTACTTTATTAGGATATGGACTTGGAGCAGTGCCTTCAATTGGAAGCAACAGCATCCAGGGTGTTACATGCTTAGTATTAGGATTTATTGCTATTTTCGCATTAGAAGAAGCAAAGGTTACAAAATTAGTTAAAAAATTTGTATAAAAATATAAAATAATATGTAAAAGGAAAGAGTTGTGTGATAAAATTGTAGGCGGTAAAAAGAGCAGGCTACAAATATCATACAGCTCTCTTTTGCATTATGTTGTTTGAAAGGAGCGATTCAAATGTACGAAGAATTAAAAGAACAGGCAAAAAAAACAACAGAAGAAATTTGCGATAAAGCAGGATTAAAGGAAGGCAATATTCTTGTAGTTGGTTGTTCTTCAAGTGAAATATGTGGAGATAAGATTGGAAGCAATTCTAACCTTGAAGTGGCTAAGGCAGTTTTCTCAGGAATATATGAAGTTCTTGAAAGCAGAAAGATATATCTTGCAGCTCAGTGTTGTGAACATCTTAACAGAGCAATAATAGTTGAACGTGCAGCAGTTCCGTTTTCAGAAATAGTTAACGTTGTACCACAGCCTAAGGCAGGTGGTTCATTTGGAACAACAGCATATAAGACATTTAAAGATCCTGTTGCTGTGGAAGAAATTAAGGCAGACGGTGGAATTGACATTGGCGGAACTCTTATTGGAATGCACATTAAGAAAGTTGCAGTTCCGGTAAGACTTGAAAATAACAAAATCGGCGAGGCAAACGTACTTGCAGCAAGAACAAGACCTAAGTTTATAGGAGGTTGCAGAGCTGTATATGACGAAAGCATTGAATAGAAAAATAAAATTATAAAAAGATAATAAAAACAGTTTTAAAAACAATAAAACCCCTGATTACAAGGCATGTGATTGGGGGCTGTTTTATTTTTGCTAAAATATAGATTGAAACGTTATTTTTGATGAAAATGATAAAAGTGTTTTTATTTCAAAAAAAATATTGTGCAAAATAACTAAATATGTTAGGATAAAAACGTATTTATTAACCGCAATAATTATTTTTAAAAGCGGAAGGGAATGAAAACATTTTTAGGAGGAGATTTATGAACAAAATGAAGCGAATTTTGACAATTGTTTTAACATTGGCATTAATAGTAACAATGATGCCTATGAATTTAACAAATGTTAATGCAAGGACTACAACAAGACTAAGCTCAAAGAAGATAGTTTTGCAGGTAGGAAAAACAAAGAAGTTAAAGGTGAAGAATAAACCTGCCGGAGTAAAGGTAGTTTGGAAGTCTTCAAAGAAAAAAGTAGCAACAGTTTCTAAAAAAGGAAAGGTTAAGGCAAAGAAACCGGGAAAGACTACAATAACTGCAAAGGTTGGAAAGAAGAAATATAAATGCAAAGTTGTTGTTAAAAGAAATAATAGTATTAAAGTTACAAAACCTTCCGATAACAATAATAGTGTTATAAATCAGGTAACTACAAAGAGTGAACCTTCACAGATAGTAACTACTAAAGCTGAAGTGAAGACAACTAAAACAGAAACGACTAAGAAAAATGACAGTACTACAGTTAAGCCAACAGTAGCACCAACATTAAAACCAACAGTAGCACCTACAACAGTAGCACCAACATTAAAACCAACAGAGAAACCTACAACAGTAGCACCTACAACAGCTAACGGTAATGTTGATGAAAGCATTCAGGCACCGGTAGGACTTATTCATGCACCGGGAGAGGGATTGCCATATCATTTCGCATGGGCAGCAGTTGATGGAGCTGACGGATATAATGTTTATATAGATGGAGTGTATGTAACAAAAGTTACAGAAAATGTTGCAGACTTGGATGCCTCAATGTTTACAAAGGGAGCTGTAGAATACACAGTTGGAATTGCAACAGTAAAAGGAGACAAGATATCAGCAATAACGTCAGTTAAGTATACATATGATGGAAATGGAGCACAAGCAACAACAAATGTATCTGTAGCAACAACGGTAGCTTCTGTAACAACACCATCAGTACCGGGTCAGGATGTAGATGAAAGCATAAAAGCCCCTGAAGGACTTGTATGGGCAGGAAATACAGATTTACCATATTATTTTGCATGGGCTAAGGCAGATGGTATAGACTCATATAATGTATATGTTGATGGAACTTTAGTAGCTAACGTAGTTGATGGCTCAGTTAATTTAAATGAATCTGTATTCACAAAGGGTTCAGGCGAATATGCAATTGGAATTGCAGCAGTAAAAGGAAATAAAACATCAGCAATAACATCAATTAAATATACATATGCAGGAAGCGGACAGCCAGCAACAACAAAGGCACCGGAACCTTCAACAGCAAAGCCTACAGATGTAACAGTGGCACCAACAGCACCGGGACAGGATGTAGATGAAAGTATACAGGCACCTGCTGGACTTGTATATGCAGGAAATACTGACTTACCATATTATTTTGCATGGGGGGCGGTATCAGATGTAGATTCATATAATGTATATGTTGATGGCGTGTATGCAACAAATGTTAGTGCTTCTTCAGTTAATTTAGATAAGGCAGTATTTACAAAGGGTTCAGGAGAATACACAATTGGCGTTGCTTCAGTTAAGAACAATAAGATTTCTAGCATAACATCAATTAAATATACATATGCAGAAAGCGGACAGTCAGCAACAACAAAGGCACCGGAAGTACCAACAGTAGCACCTACTACTGTAAAACCTACAACAGCTAAACCTACAACTAAACCAAAGGAAACAACAACAATTGCTTTCACAACAGACAGCTCAATTGAAAAGCCATTTGGTTTGGATGTAAGTCAGGCAAGTGTAGGATATGTTAATATTGTTTGGGGACGTGGAACAATTGATTGTTACAATGTTTATGTCGATGGAGAAAGAAGACGTACAGGAATTTCAGCACAGTCATTAAAGCTTCCTGTTTATACAGAAGGAACACATACAATAGCAATTACAACAGTAGTTGGAACAAGAGAATCTGAAAAGCTTGAGGTACAGGCTGCAATTACAGGAACAGGTGAAAAGGAAACAGAACCTGAAACATGTCCTGAAGAACTTAAGCCACAGCTTAAGAAAAATGTTCCTTTAAGAGATGACAGAATTGCAATTGAACTTAACAATAAGACTAATGGAAAATATAGTGACAGTGAAATTTACTGGTGCATTTTAGGAAATAATGAAAATAATCAGCTTTGTTATATGGATAAAGATGGAAATATGATTCCTGCATCAGAGAGTCTTAACACAGTTGAAGTAAACGGAACAAAATATGCAAATATTTATCATACACTTGCAGAATCAGATCATGTATATGCACCGACAATCCGTTCAGGAAGAATGTATTTAAGTTATGGAAAACCTGTATATGTTAAGTTTAACGGTTCAACAGGTTATGCCGGACCGGATCTTAACAATCCTGGAGACGTGAATGCTAACACATTATTTGAGTTTGCTGAATTTACAATTGAAGGAAAAAATTATTGGGGAAATACAACACGTGTTGATTATTTCTGTTTCCCAATGGTTACACGTTTAATAGGTGGTTCGTTATATGGTGGATACGATAATGTAGTAGGTGATATTGGAACAAGAGATGAAATCTTTACAGCTTTCAAGAATGAAGTTCCAAATGAATATAAGTCACTTGTAAGAGATGATAGAATTATTGCACCATGTAAGAGTACATTTAATGTTGGACAGGATAATGGAAATTATTTTGATAATTATATTAATGAATTCTGGAACAAATATGCCAATGAAGATTTAAGATTCAGCTCAGAATCAGGAAGCTTCGTTGGTAGAGTAGTTGGAAATCAGATGCGATTTACAAGAGAAGGTGACAGCACAGTTTATTATGTTGATAAGCCAAATACACAGGAAGTGTTAGAAGGCAAGGGTGCATTTGACAGAGGAAATGGTGTTGAAAAAGCTATTGAAGCACAGCTTTGTGCAGCATTTAACAGAGGTGTTGCAACAGAACCTGACAAATGGTACACACCAAGTCAGTATTACAAGAATAGTGTTGCAAACTTCTATGCAGGATTCTTCCATGAACATTCAGTTTTAGGAAAAGCTTACGGATTCTGTTATGATGATGTAAATGATCAGAGTACATTGCTTCAGTATAACAAAGCAGATGCTCTTGTAATTGATTTGAAATGGTAAGTAAATTGCTATAAAAAGTACCCTTTTTAATTGGGAGCACATCAGTTTTGGTGTGCTCTCTTTTGTTTTAATCCCCCAAAAAAGAACAGAGCTTCAATGCTAATTAATGTTTTGTAACAAACTAATTAGCATTAAGCCCTGTTAATTCTTTGAAATGTAAATAATTTCATCTTACTAACTATTAATTAATATCCAACAGCTTATCTACTGCATCCTGTATTTCAGGGTGCTTTCTATATTGTTCTATTAAGTGATGTTCATGTTTTGTAAGATTAATTGGCTCTTCGTCAGTATATCCGAAAGTGCCAAGAATGTTATCAATATTATAAATATCACAAAGTAGAAGTAGTGTGTCAGCGTCAGGCTGAGTGGCACTGCTTTCCCATCCGTAAACGGTTTTTTCAGCTACCTTAAGTGACTTTTCTTCCAGTAATTCAGTAACGTCCCTCACACTTAAATTATTCATTTTTCGGTAAGCTTTTAATACTTCTGCAATCTTTCTATTCTTCATTTTAAATACCTCTTTTTAAATAATATAGTAAGAAAAAATCAACGTCAACCAAATCACCTTGAAAAAAGGAAAAATCCTTTTGAATTCTTTCAATTCGGGAAAAATCCACATTGCATTTCTTGTATTCAGAGAATATAATAGACATTATAATATTATTTTCTTGTAATACGGGAATGGCGGTGACAAATGAAAAATAATAACAGCGTTTCAAAAGCATTAATTAAATACATAAAAGAAAAAGAAATATCTACATCACAGATTTCTAAGGATACCGGAATTTGGGAGAAAAAGTTAACTGACGAGAATGTAACTTTTACGGCATCAGAATTTTTGGAATTATGTTCTTATTTGCATTTAAAACCGGAAGATTTGAGATAGGTGATAAAGTGCTAAATTACATATGCAGAAATGACAATATTAAAACTAAAAGCAGTACCTGTCCTGTGTGTGGACAGAGAACTGAACTGACGAAATCAGACATATACTGGTGCGAAACCTGCAAGGTGCCATTGTATCAGAAGGAATGTCAGTGTTGTGGAAGTAGCGGCAGAAGAATAACAACGGATATGAGACCGGTTTTTCCTGAGGAAAGGTTGTTATTAGAAATAATGACAGATAAGGAGCCGGGATATTACGAAAAGATGTCTGTTTGGAACTGCTCAGGTAACAGATATATCGCTGATGGTCATAAGGTTGATTTTGCAGTTAAGGATTTAAAGGATAAGAATTCGGAAGAAATAAGAATTAAATATGAGAGTGAAGTTTCAAATATTGATTATAGATATTTTAATGAATTTAAAGACAGATTCATTAAGGCTAACAGAAGCCGATATGAATTTATTGTAAAAGAGGCAGTGGGCTATATTAAGAATTCAACAAAGGACTACACTGCAAGAGATATGTTCGTTTCTTTTTCAGGGGGGAAAGACTCTACAGTCACATCTGATCTGGTTATGAGAGCTTTAAGTGAACCGAAGATTCTTCATATTTTCGGTGACACAACTTTAGAATTCCCCGAGACTATGAAATACATAGAACGATTTAAAAAAGAACATCCACAGACTCCTGTTGTTTCATCAAGAAACAAAGATAAAGATTTTGAGGAACTTTGTGCTTTGGTTGGCCCACCAAGCAGAGTTATGAGATGGTGCTGTACTATTTTTAAAACAGGTGCAATCCAGAGAAAGATTAAAACTATGTTTAGAAATAAGAACAAAATTATAACTTTCTATGGAATAAGAAGAAACGAATCAGCAAGCAGAAACAAGTATGAGCGTGAAACAGAAGGCTCTAAAATTACAAAGCAGATAACTATTTCACCGATTATTGACTGGATGGATTTTGATGTGTGGCTTTACATGCTTACAACAGAAATTGATTTTAATTATGCATACAGATTAGGGTATGCAAGAGTTGGCTGCTGGTGTTGTCCTAATAATAGTGGTTGGTCAGAGTTTTTGTCTAAGATTCATATGCCTGAACAGTCCAAAAGATTCAGACAGCTTTTGGTTGACTTTGCAACAAAGATTGGAAAACCTGATCCGGAAGTGTATGTGGACGAAGGCAAGTGGAAAGCAAGACAGGGGGGAAATGGCGTAGATTATGCAAAGAAGTCGGCAGTATCATTTGAACCTTGTGTGCTGGAAGAGAATGCTTTTAATTATGAACTTCAAAGACCAATTTCAGACCAATTGTATGAGTTGTTTAAGCCTTTTGGATATTTAAATTTCGATATGGGCAATAAGCGATTGGGTGAAGTTTATGTAACAAGAAGGAACGGCAATCCTGTTTTGAAATTGCAGGGCAGAATTGGCTCTACAACTTTAAAAGTTACAATAATTGACAGCAACATAGATGGGGCAAAGAATCTTAAAACAGCAGAGGATAAGATTAAATGTCAGATTACAAAATATCAGATGTGTATGGCGTGTAGGGCGTGCGAAAGTATTTGCAAGCACAATGCCATAGTTATAAAAGAGGACAAAGAAGGTAATCTTGATTATAGAATACTGGATAATAAATGTGTAAGATGTGCAGAATGCGTTAATCATTACACGGCAGGATGTTATATGAGAAAGGTTTTGGCAATAAAAAGAAACTAGTTAATTATTTATGAAACTTAAGCAGGCAGATAGGAGAAGAAAATGGCGATTAAACTTAAAGGACATGAAACATTTGCACTTCGTGAGGGGTGGCTTAATAAAGGACTTGCAAAGGTAGATGCCAATCCAAAAGTTTTCTCTGAAAACTATGGGGCGGATGCTCTTGGAGTGGGAAGCAATATGGCTAAGGCTATTCGCTATTGGCTTAAAGCCGGAAAGTTTATAGAAGAACCACCTAAAGAGGGGGCAAAGCTTACAGATATAGGTCAGATTATTTTTAAGGAAGATAAGTATTTAGAAGATATATTTTCATTATGGATATTCCATATTAATCTGGCAGGAAATGAGAAACTTGCAACAAGCTGGTATGCTTTTTTTAACTTAATTAACATTGACGAATTTTCAAAGGAAGATTTAATGAACATTCTATTAGAAAAGCTTACTCCTTTGGCAGAGAAAAAAGCCATACCTGAGCGTTCGTTGCGAGATGATATTTCCGTACTTTTAAATATGTACGTAAAAGAGAAGCAGCAGAATTATGATCCGGAGGAAAATAAGATTTCACCATTTGCACAATTGGGTTTATTAAAAAAAGACAGAAATAATTATATAAAAACACAACCTGACAAGGATAAGTTGTGTGATGATGCAGTGCTATACAGCCTGATTAAGTTTTTTGAAAAAAAAGAAGTTGACTCAATAGGAATAGATGAATTGCTTAACAGTCCAATGTCACCGGGAAGAATTTTGAACCTAAAGAGAATGGCTTTAAACGAATATTTGGACCATTTAGAAGGTCAGGAATATTTGACTGTTAACAGAACAGCAGGACTTGATATGGTTTATCTTAAAAAGAAAATCGAGCTTAAGGAAGTTGTTTCGAATTATTATAAAAAACACTAGAAGAAGTTTTTAAAAGGCCAACGAATTATTACAGGAACAATAAAGAAAAGCGATTTGTAAGACTAATAAAACATTAAACACTGATAGAAAGGATGCGTATATCTGGCAATCAGGTATATCAGAGAATAAATGAATAAGTTTAAAGACTTTATAGAAATAGACAAGAAATTTCAAAATTCAATAAATTTGCAGTTGGACATAGATAATTTATCTAAACTAAATAGCTATATACCAACCCATTCTTCTATTTTAGTGTTGGATGGGTTTCTTAATAATGTTTTGTCAGACAGAGACAAGGCAAATATTTTAATTGGACCTTATGGAAAGGGAAAATCACACCTTTTACTGGTTTTGCTGGCTTTACTTAATGACGGAAAAGGTGACAGAACTAAAAAAACAATTAACAAAATAGAAAAAGTTTCAAAGGAAACTGCTGAAAAAATAAAGACTATACAAAGTAGTGTAAAGCCTTTTCTGCCGGTTATTATTTCAGGGACAGAGAAGGATTTAAACAAAGAATTTATTATAGCTTTAATGGAGTCATTAAGAAAAAATAATCTTATGAATGTGGCACCTGAAAGCGATTATGGCAAGGCTTTGGAAGTTATAGCTAAATGGCAGAAAGAATTTAAACAGGTTTATGAAAGCTTTAAGCAGATTGTTAGAGAATATGGCAGAACTGTGGAAGAGTTTATGGGTGAACTTAAGGAAATGAAGGAAGAGGCTCTCAATATTTTTAAAGAGATACATCCTAAACTTACTGCCGGCAGTGAATTTATGCCAATGACAGTTAATAACGCCATGACTTTGTACGGGGAGATTAACAGAGCACTTGAAAGTTATGGATATGGTGGAATTTATATAATTTTCGATGAGTTCAGTAAATATATTGAAGGTCATGAAAAGGATACTTTTGCTTATGACATGAAGATTTTGCAGGATATATGTGAGCTTGCCAATAACTCCAAAAAACAGCAGATTCACATTACTTTCGTGGCGCACAAAAGCATTAAAGAGTACGGCAACGCATTGTCTTCAGATATAGTTAATGCTTTCAAAGGTGTTGAGGGTAGATTAAAAGAAGTTAGATTTGTAGTTTCAGCTCAGAATAATTATGAGCTTATTCAGCATGTAATAAAGAAGAAAGTAAGCGACTGCAAACCATGGTTTCAGGAGCAGAATAATAAAGAAATAATCGGGGAATCTTACAAGATTCCTTGTTTTTCAGGCTTATTTACAGAGAAAGAATATAAGAAAATCATAATGGAGGGGTGTTTTCCAATGCTACCTCTTACAGCCTATGCACTTTTAAATATTAGTGAAAAGGTTGCACAGAATGAGAGAAGTATTTTTACTTTTCTTGCTAATGACGAAAAAGGAAGTCTAATTAATATAGTAGAAAACGGTAGCGAAGAATTACTGTCTGTTGATGTAGTTTATGACTATTTTCAAAATATGTTTAGGGACAGTATTTCTCTTACTAACATACACAATGAATGGCTTAAGGCAGACTATGCCTTAACTAAGGCTGAATCATTAAATGAAGAAAAAATAATTAAGGCAATGGCTATTCTTCATATGATTAATAGAAATGAGGAAGTTCCGGTTAGAAAGACGGAAATCAGATTGGCAACAGGTTTAAATATGGCTGATTTTGTAAACAGCCTTGAAAAACTTGAAAGCAAAAATATTGTAACCTACAGAAGCAAGCTTGGAGTTTATGCATTTAAAAATAACGTAGGCGTAAACCTTGATAATCAGATGAACAACATGATTGAAAAGCAGCCTTTAAGCCTTAACTGGCAGGAAGAAATTGCCACAGTGTCAGAACTTGATTATGTACTTCCAAAGAAATACAACCAGGAATATACAATGACAAGATATTTCAAGTACGTATATATGACACCGGAGCAGTTTCTAAATACATCTAAGTCAGAATATTTATTTGAAACATATAAGGCAGACGGTCTGATTATATGTATTGTTATGCTTAAAGATGGGGATGCTAATCAGATTAAGGAACATTTAAAGGAACTAAATGATAACAGACTTGTTGTAATATATCCTGACAAAATATTTGGCTTTTCAGAGCAGCAGAACATTAGAAAATTAAAAGCTGTGGAAAAATTGCTTAAGGATAAAGATTTTTTAGAAGAAAATAAAGTTCTGCAACAGGAACTTGAAATATATAAGGAAGATTTAATTTTTGAAATAAATGTAGAACTTGAAAAGTCATATTTGCCGGAAAATAACAGATGCAAATATTTTAATACATTAAATGGTGTGACGGAGTTGTGTTTTGAAAACCAGATTAGTTTTAATAGATTTTTAAGTGAAATATGCTTAAGCTACTACGAACATGCACCAAAGATTAACAACGAATTAATTAACAGAAAAAGCGTATCAGCACAGATTAAAAAGGCACGAAATTTAATTATAGATGCCATTTTAAACGAAGAAGAACTTAATAGATTTGAAAAGGGTACAAGCTCGGAGGCAACTATTTTTAGAGCTACTCTTATGCATACGGGAATTTTAAAAGGGGACAGTTCTGAGGAGGAAGGCTGTAGAAGAATTATTGAAGAAATCGATGCTTTTATAGGTCAATGTGCAGGCAAGAAGGTTTCTTTTCAGGTCCTTTATAACAAATTATTGGGTAAGGATTTTGGCACAAGAAAAGGAGTAATTCCTATTTTTATTGCAAAGGAAATAATTAATCTGCAGGATACGCCGATTATTTATCTTCAGAATAAGGAAGTGGAGATTTCAAGCAGTATTTTAAACAATATTAACGAAAAACCACAGGATTATTATCTTTTTATTGAAAAGGAAAGTATTGAGAAAGAAAAATATCTAAAGGTTTTAGAAGAACTTTTCCTTAGCGAAGAGTTAAGAAAAAAACAGAAGTCAAAAATGCAGCGCTTAAACAACATTGTGGAAAGTATGCAGAGATGGTACAGATCATTGGACCAGTATACTTTAACATTTACAAAACAGCTTTTTGAAGAAAATGAGCAGGGATATTTGGAAGAAGATGCTTTCGAAAGAATGTGCTCTTTTAGGAAAGTATTTAAGGGCATAGAACTTAACCCAAGAGAAGTTCTTTTTGAAAAAATACCAAAGGCAATATGCCATGACAATAGCGGTGATGCAGTTTTTGAAAATGTTACTTTACAGATAGAAGAAATTAAAAAATATATGGACAACAATCTTGTAAATGCAAAGAAGAAAACAGCAGTTCAGGTTAAGAGCATCTTTGGAGCAAGGGCTGATGAAAGTTTAAGTGCATGTTTAAAGAATTGGTATTCAAAACAAAGTGAAAAGTCAAAGTCACATATTTACGCTGAGAATATTACAGGCTTTATGACGTACATTGAAAAGCTGACTACTAACGATGAGGATGAAATTGTTTCAAGATTGTGCAAAATTATTACAGGAATTTATATCAATGATTGGAAAAACGATTCTTATGAAAGATTTGTCGAAGAGTTAACTTATGTTAAAAACACTATTCAGTCTATTAAGGAAAGTGAACAGTCAACAGAGGGAGAAAATAAGATTTCAATTAAAACAGGGGAAAGTACAATCGAAAGATTCTTTGAACCTGACAGTGACGACAGCACAAGTTATTTCCTTCAGAATGCAATAGAGGATGCACTGGAAGAATTTGGTGATACATTGGAACTTAATCAGAAGGTTTCGGTGTTGGTAAAGGCATTGGAAGAACTGTTGAGTAAATAATTGAATTGATTGAAAAGTAATGGAACAGTAAGATTTGCGAAAGATATTAATAGAAGAGATTTGCCATATGCAAATGGAAGTTACTGATTATAAATGGATTTATTTGAGGGATAAGTTATGGATAAGGAGAATAATAGTAAAACTATATATTTAGATAATGCAGCAACAACTTTTCCAAAGCCGGAGTCTGTTTATACGGAGATGGATTATGTAAACAGAAATCTTGCAGTTAATACGGGAAGAGGCTCTTATAGTCTGGCAAGAAAAGCAACGGAAATAATAGACCGGACAAGAGAGAAAGCCTTGAAACTTATAAAAGGAAAAGATGTTGCAGACATTGTGCTTACGCCATCAGCCACAATTGCAATGAATGTAATAATTGGTGGTTTGGATTGGAGTGGTGCAGATATTTGCTATGTTTCTCCTTTTGAACATAATGCAGTAATGCGACCATTACATTTGATTAGTGAAAAATATGGTTTTGATTTAATAGAACTCCCATTAAAGAGCGAAACATTAGAAATAGATTTTGAAAAAATGGAATATATGTTTTCCATGAATCCTCCTACGAAAGTTTTTGCAACTCATATAAGCAACGTAACAGGGTATATTTTGCCGGTTAAAGAGATAACTGAAATGGCAAAAAAATATAACAGTCAGGTTATTATTGATGCCTCTCAGTCATTGGGATTATTAGACATTAATATGAACAACCTAATGGCAGATTTTATAGCTTTTGCAGGACATAAGAATCTATATGGACCATTTGGCACCAGTGGATTTTTCGTAAGAAAAGGAACAAAGATTAATCCATTTATTGCCGGAGGAACGGGAAGTGATTCACTTAACCTAAATATGCCAAAAACAATACCTGCAATGCTGGAACCGGCAAGTCCTAACATAGTTGCCGTGGCAGGAATGGAGGCAGCATTAGATGAAATAATTGGTCGAATAAGTGACTTTGAGGCAAAAGAAAAAGAATTAACAGAATACCTTGTAAAAGGACTCGAAAAAATAGAAAACGTAACTACATATTTTCCATTGGAAGATTCACATATAGGAATTGTAGCCTTTAACATTGAAGGCTACAAGGCAGAGGATGTGGGAACAATATTAGACCAGGATTACCACATTGCAGTTAGAACAGGATATCATTGCGCACCACTTATACATAAACATTTGATGGATATAGAAAAGGGAGGCGTGGTAAGAGCCAGTGTTGGAAGGTACACAACAAGGAATGATATAGAAAAGCTGCTGGAGGCAGTGGAAGAACTAAGTGAGGAAATGTAGATGAGTTTTGCAAGGCGAAAATAGCTTTGTTTAAATAACTTAAAGAAAAAGTATTTAGAGAGGTAAAAGTATGGATGAAAAAGTAGAAGCTTTAAGTAACCTAATTGACAAAATAGTTAAAAAGGAAATTTTATTGCCTGATTTTCAAAGGAAATTTATTTGGAAGGAGGAAGAAAAACAGGGGAGATTGATAGCATCTGTATTGGCAAAAATGCCAATAGGAAGTATTTTGCTTTTGGATAGTGATGCGAAAGATTATGCATATAAAATGCTAGGTTGTAGAGAAAGAAAAACGTATAAAGAACTTGAAATGGACGGAAAAATTTTAGCATTACTGGATGGACAGCAGAGAGTCACAGTTTTAACAAATGCATTTTCTAATGTTATTTTTGATATGGCAAAGAAGTCAAGCAACCTTATAAATAGAACAGGATTACAAAGAAGATTTTTTCTACGAATACCTAAATATGAAAGAATGGAAGGTGAGGTTGAAGATTTTTTTCAGGTTAGAAAGTTGCAATTTCCTTTAGAAGATGCAGAAAAAGAAGAACCTAAATTTCTGTCAGATGATATATATGAGGCAATAAAAATAATATCATTTAATGCTAATAGTGATGAATGCTATAACCCATTTAAGGAAAAGGAATCAACAAAATCAGATTTAATTAATTATTGTACATCAGGAAAAGAGTATTTAATACCTTTATTTTGGTTAACAGGGAAGAATACTATGGGATTATCAACTGTTTTAAAACGAATATCAGAAAATATATGTTTGGATATAATTGAAGAGTACGATTCAATTGAAAATGAAAAAAAGAGCATATTTGAGAAGAATATAATATCTGATAAAGTATCGGAAGTTATGCCAAATGAAAGTTTTAAGGAAAAATTAGATGCACAGGCAAGTGAATGGGAAAATAATATAAGATCATATCTTGTATCCTGTTTAAATAATATACAACTACATCAGATAATTGTCGATAATAGCAAACGAGCCAGAGCAATTAATATATATGAAAACTTAAATGAAGGAGGAGTCTCTCTAGGAACATTTGAATTAGTAATGGCAAGATTTGCAAGTGAAAGTGATGAAAATTATTATGATAAAATAGAAAAATGTATGAAAAAGAAAAGAAAGTATCCGGAGGCTATTTATAATGAACAATTAAAAAACAATGAAAATGTTAGAGCAAAGTTAACATCAGAAAAATATATAGCCACGATAGATATGGGATGTATCGAAAATAAAAATGGAGAACCTGTTAATACATATATTGACGCATATTTAAATGTTATGTCTCTTTATTCATATGCCGGATTATTTAATCCGGATGATATTAAAAGTGAATTGATTAAAAAGAACAAAATATTAGCAATAAAACCTTGTGACTTAAAAAATAAATGCGAAGATGTATGTGATGCTTTGGATTTAGCACTTTTATTTTTCAAGATGAGATGTGGTGTTAGAAGTATTAAAGATATAAATTATAAGTTAATGTTAGTAGTTGTTTCATATATTTTATCGAACAAAAGTTACAGAGAAGATAGTAGAACGTATGACTATTTAGAAGCATGGTATTGGATAAGTATATTTTCAGGTTATTATAATTCGGATCAAACAGAAAGAACTATTACCAGTATTAAAAAGCTTATTAATACAATTGAAACCAAAAATGCAGAGTGGTTAGCAGAGTTAAAGGAAAAAATGTTTAAAGTGGATTATTATTCAGAAAAGAAATTTTTGTTATTAGAGATGAATAGTGCAGGAATAACACCTAAATCATTTTTTAGGGATGTTGTATGTCAGTATTATTTATCAATGACATACAAAGGTCTTATAGATAAGGAAAAAGAATTAAATCCGTTTATAGATGAAAGTTTACACAAACATCATGTTATACCTTTAGCATCACTAAAATCAGATTCTGAAGAAAGCAAGAAATCAGGAGTTGATTTGAGAAAGGATGATAGTTATTTTCTAAATTCTCCATTTAATTTCATTTACATAACAGATGAAGAAAATAGAGATATTTTAAATGACAAATTAAGTGATTATGTAAAGAGAATAGATGATGATGCAACAAAATCAATACTTGGTTTAGATGGTAAAATATGTGTAGATAATGAACAGGAGTGCAGGGAAGTATTAAAAGACAGAAGTAATCGTTTTATAGGTAGAGTAAATGAACGCTTGGCTAAATTGTTGTAACAATGTTGGAAATATATACAATAGAGTATTGTATATAGGGAAGTTTCTAAACAAGTGGTTTGTGCAGTACAGTAGAACATAATTAAAAGGCATTTCATTTCGGATACGGTTGTATTTGAAAAGAAGTGCCTTTTATGATTAAAGATAATATTATGTTAAATAACAAATTATATAAATTTATTGTTGCAAACTTCCATAATATATGTATAATTATAAATACAATTAAAAAGTGATATAAGATATTTAGCTTTTTAATTTGCTGGCTTTATATATGTCTTGAGATAATACGGTTCCGGAATAAATTAAAGGAGAGTTTATGGAAGGAAACAAAAAACACAAAGACAGAGTATTCAGAAAACTATTTGGATATGAAAAGTACAAAGGTAACTTATTGGAATTATATAATGCATTAAATGACAGCAATTATACAAATCCGGATGATTTGGAAATAAATACATTGGACGATGTGTTTTATATGAACATGAAAAATGACGTGTCATGCATTATAGACTGGAACATGGTTATTTATGAGCATCAAAGTACATGGAGCTATAATATGCCGCTAAGAGGCTACAGGTATTCGGCAGAACTTTATAATGACTACATAGTGAGAAACAATTTGGATGTTTTTCGTCGAAAATTAATTAAAATACCTACACCTCAATATTATGTTTTTTACAACGGCAATGAAAAAAGACCTGACAGGGAAGTGCTGAAACTGTCAGACGCATTCATGGTTCCGTGCAAGGACGGAGAATTCGAGTGGACTGCAACAGTGCTAAACATAAATGCAGGACACAACGAAGAATTAATGTCCAAGTGTTCAATTCTAAGAGAATATGCTATTATGGTAAGTAAGATAAAGGAATTCCTGGCAGAGCCGTTAGAATTGAAAGATGCAATAAAAAAAGCCATTGATTATTGTTTGGACAATAACGTATTGAAGGAATTTCTACAGGATCATAGATCGGAGGTAGAAGACATGCTTTGGAGAGAATACAACGAAGAAGAAACAATGGCTCATTGGAAAGAAGATTTCTATGAGGAAGGGGAACAACACGGACTAGAAGTTGGAAGAGTGAATGGAGAAAAAATAAAACTAATAAAGCAGATATGCAAGAAGTTAGCAAAAAATAAATCCATTGAAGAAATCGCAGATGATTTGGAAGAAGATGTATCAACCATAGAGAAAATTTACAATGTTGCAGGTGAATTTGCACCTGAGTATGATATTGATTCTATAATGGAAGTGTTGGAAAAAGAATAGCAAAAAAGTACAAGTCCTTAATTCACAAACATAAGCGTTGCGGATTGAGGACTTTTTGCATAACATAAAAAATAAAGATAAATAATAAGACAAAATATAAACGATTTGTTGAAAAATAACATTGAGTTCTATTGATGGAGTTGATAGACTTGTACTAGGTGTTACCAAGAAACGGTAGGCGGTTAGTCCTTCAACAGAGGGACTGAACCCTCTGATTACATAGAAATCTTCTAAAGAGGAAATCTGGGAAAGGAGGGCTTGACTTTATGAGCGATTTTGAAATCCTTTCAATTGTATTTAAGAAAATAAGCTAACAATACAGACAAATTTCAATAGCGCAAGCCGAGCCATTCATAGCCCTACGGGCTATTTCATGGAGGGCTGTCGCCCTATAAATATAAATTAAAAAAACTACGAAAAAGAATACAAGTACTCTTTTTCGCAGTCTTTTAAGTCATATTTGCTTGATTTGTAGCTATAATTACGAGCAACATCCAGCTCGAATCCGCTTTGCTACTTCTCGCTGGAGATTGTCATAACGTTACTTATAAGCCGAGCCATTCATAGCCCTGCGGGCTATTTCATGGAGGGCTGTCGCCCAATAAGTATAAAATAAAAAGTAGTTGCCTGAGTATGTAAACATCCTCATTCAACTACTTTTATTTTACACTTACTCAGCTTGTAGCTTAACCAAAGTATCTCTTTAATAATCCTTCGAATGCTTTGCCGTGTCTTGCTTCGTCTCTTGCCATTTCATGTACTGTGTCATGGATTGCGTCAAGGTTTGCAGCTTTTGCTCTCTTTGCAAGATATGATAAATAAAGGGAATTTGGAAAAAACAAAAGTACACAAAAAAGTACAATTCATAACAACTTTAAAAGACTTTCTAAAGGAAGTACACAAAAAAGTACAACTTTTAGGAGGTTTTTATTATGTCAAAAGAAAATTTAGCAGGAGTTTATCAGTTGAAAAATGGTTGTTGGGGATTTCGGTATGCAATCAATGTAAATGGAAAAAGGAGAGAGGGAAAGAAAACAAAAGATGAAAATGGAAATCCCTTTAAAACAGAAAAGCAGGCTTTTAGAGCAAGAGAAAGAGCAATCATAAAAGAGAGAACAGAGCAAAAGCCAATAAAGAAAATTGTGAGAAAAACTTTTAAAGAAGTTTTTGAGGAATACTGTAAGTATGGAAGAAATGGAAAAGCCTATACAACGATTAAAAAACAAGACAGTTTATGGAATAACCATTTAAAAGTGAGATTCGGCAGCAGATATATAGATGATATAACCGTAGCAGAAATACAAGATTATCTCGCAGAACTTTATTATACAGAGGGCAAGGCTTACTCTTATACAGAATCATTTTTAAAGATGTTTTACTTAATATTCGGGCAGGCATATTCAAGAAATTATTTAGATATAGATACTTACAACAAACTGTGTATTAACAAAAATACAAAAATAAATATGCCAAAGCAAAAGATTGATGAAGAAACCGATATAGTCTATTTTAATAAGCAGGAAATGCAGCAGTTAGATAATTATTTTCAAGGTACAAATGCGGAAACCGCCTATATGTTAGGTAAGTATTGTGGATTGAGAATTAATGAGTGCTACGGTTTGAAATGGGATAAAATAGATTTGAAAAATGGTATTATTACCATTGACAGACAAATGCAATATCAAGAGGGATTGATAAAATTAGTACCACTCAAAACTAAAAATGCCAAAAGAAAAATATATATGTGCAGTAAGTTAAAAGAATATTTTGAAAATCTAATGCAACAGCAGGAACAATATAAAAAAGAATTAAAGGCACAAAGACAACAGAACCAAACCTTTATACAAGATATTAAAGGGAATGTGATTTCTTCTCTCGGGTTAGTAAACTCTCTGCCGAATGGAAAAATACAAACAGTAAATTCAATGAAATATCATTCAAGAACTTTGCAGGGAGAATATCATATAAATTTCAAGTATCATTATTTAAGGCATACTTATGGTACTACTCTTGCTACTTTGAATACTCCCGAACATTTGCTTTGCAATCAAATGGGGCATAGCAACAGTGCGGTAACACATAAGTATTATATTGCCATTTCAGAGCAGGGAGTTGATGAACTGTTGAAAAATTTGGAAATGGTTTGATTAAGTACAATCAATAGCGTATTAAATTGAAAAGGAGAATTGATATGAGAGAATTGTATTTAATCATGGAGGATTTACTAGCAACAGAGGATAATATAAAATCTTTGTTGTGTGTATTGGACTTATTGGAAAGGGTATATGAGCAACAGACAGAAAGCTCATGTATCATTAGCGTTATTAAATGTTATGTTGGTAAGTTGCAAACAGAAACACGAAATTCCATAAGTAAATTGGATAGTTATATAGTGAAAAACAAACAGAAATAATATAATAATAGAAAAATAAGCGGCAGCATTTTAATTTCCTATGCTACTGCTTATTTTTTAGGATATTCTGTTTTGATATTGCTTGCACCAGTAATGTAATCAAGAGAAACATTATAGAATTTTGCAAGAATTAAAAGATTATCAATAGGTATTCTAGTCTTACCGCTTTCATAGTCTGCATATGTTCTTTGTCCGATATGAAGTAGGTCGGCAATCTTTTGTTGTGTAAGAGAATTATCCTCTCTTATTTCCCTAATTCGTTCGTTATATTTCATGTGTAACACCTCTTGATGTAATTATAAAGAACTGTTTGAGAAATATTGACAAATAGAGTTATAAACTCTAAAATAATATATATAAAACATAGGAGGTGGCATTATGACTAAACAAGTTACATTTGGAGAAAAAGATTCAGAATTAATACAAAAAATAAGTGATTTTCAAAAAATGCAAAAACTTCCATCATTTATTGAGGCTGTTCGAGTCCTTTGCGAAAAAGGATTGCAAATAAATGAACTAATTAAAAGTACTAAATAAAATAGTGAAAGGAAAAAATTATGAAACAAGTAAAAAAAATTCTAGCAATTATGCTTACATTGGTTTTATCAATATCAATGATACCAACAATAAATGTAAGTGCGGCAAAGAAAGTAAAACTAAATAAGACAAAGGCAACTATTTATGTAGGAAAAACAGTTACTCTGAAATTGAAAAATAACAAGGCAAAAGTAAAATGGAGTTCTTCCAACAAAAAAATTGCAACAGTCAGTAAAAAGGGAAAAGTAAAAGGTAAAAAGGCAGGTAAAGCAACTATTACTGCAAAGGTTGGAAAAAAGAAATATAAGTGTAAGATTACTGTAAAAAAAGAAAAAAATAATCAAAATGTAAATGAACCTACAAAACCTGCACCAAACATAAATGAACCTACAAAACCTGCGAATGTAAATGTTGTAGGGGTAAAATTAGACAAAACTGCCATAGAATTAAAAGAAAATGAAAGAAATATAATAAATGCAACAGTTTTGCCACAAAATGCCACAAATAAGAAAATTGTTTGGTCTACAGAATCTTCATGGGTTGCAGAGGTAAGTGATTCGGGCGAAATTATTGCAAAAAATGCGGGAGAGACAGTTATTCGTGCAAAAACGCAGGAAGGAAATTATATTGCTCAATGTTCAGTTATTGTAAAAGCTCCTATTGAATTTTCGTATGAGGAAAAAGATGGATTGCTCAATATAACTATATTAAACAACGGAAATAAAATGATGACAATAGATAGCGTTTCTGTAAATTCTGGAAGTGGTGAGTATCGTATAACTCCAGGACATTATGAAACAAGTTTAGTTTTAAAAAGGAATAGTCAAGGAAATTATGTATATGTTTATTCGAGTAAATTCGTAGATGATATTGTGGGAGAAACAGTAAATTCATACAGTAAAAATACTATAACGTATGGCAGAGATTTAAAGACATATGTAAATAATGGATATGTAAAAGTCATGTATACATATAAAGGTACTACATTCTTTGATTATATATATTCTCCTAAAAAAGAAGAAAGTACTACGCAAGAGCAAACTACAACTAAAAAAGATGAGCCGACAAAAGTTGAAGAAACAACTACGGCGAAAAAGGAAGAAACAACCACTAGTCAAGAAGATTATGGGGACAATGGAAATATGTGGCTTACAGAAGATACAACAGATGGATGTATAATAAAGCTTTCTCGTTACTATAACATTACAACTAAAATAGTGATTCCTAATAAAATATGTGGAAAAACAGTTGTTGGAATAGGAAGGCTTGCATTTTCAAATGATAGAATGGTTCAACAGATAACTATACCAAATACTGTAACGAGTATAGGGGAGGGGGCATTTTCTACCTGTACCTCTTTAGCAAGTATAACAATACCAAATAGTGTGATGAGTATAGGAGATTATGCGTTTGATGAATGTAGCAGTTTAGGAAGTATTACGATACCAAATAGCGTTACAAGTATAGGGGAAAAAGTTTTCTATAATTGTGCCAGTTTGTATAGCGTAACAATTTCAAGTGGAATACAAAGTATAGATAAGACAATATGCTATTCTTGCGAACGTTTGTCAGAGGTGACAATACCAAGCAGTGTAACTAAGATAGTATCAAATGCATTTGTGTATTGTCCTAAATTAACAAGTATTAAAGGAGAAAAGGGGTCTTATGCTGAAAAATGGGCAAAAAATAAAGGATATACATTTATAGCACAATAAAGCTAAAGCAGCAGGTCAGTCCTGCTGCTTTAATAATTTATAGAAAGTGGTTTTCTTTAGTCCAGTAAGTTCCATAGCTTTTACGGCGGTTATTTCACCACTCTTCCATAATTCAATTACTTCATTCCAATTATTAGGCTTTTGTGCTTTCGGTCTGCCATAATCAGCCCATTCTCCTCTTGCTTTCTTTGCGGCAATGCCCTCTTGCTGCCGCTTTTCTTTCTTTTCAATTTCAGCTTGTGCCATTGTAGCATAAAGTTCAATAAGCATATTGTTGATTGTTTCCATTATCATTTTTGCCATTGAATTATCAAGAGAAGATAAATCTTGTGTGGTGGTCGGAATTTCTAAAATCATAACACGAACTTCTTTATCTTTGAAATATTGAAGTTCCTTTAATGTATCTTGTTTATTTCTCCCTAATCGGTCAAGTTCGGTTACAATAAGTATATCTCCTGCCCTCAAAATATCCTCTTTAAGAACTTGGTATCGTGGACGGTTAAAATTCTTGCCCGTCTGTTGGTCTGTGTAGATTTTCTCTAAAATCATGTTATTGTTTTTACAGAAAGTTTCTATTTCTGTAATACCTCTATCTAAATGTTGGTCTGTTGTACTCGTTCTGTGATAACCGTATATCATTCTCCTGCTCCTTTCTGCTTTTGTCAGATTCTTGTTTTGCTTTTTCGGCTTGTTCCATGTACTGAATATATCCGATAGTATCTAGGTCTAAATTCTCAAACATCTTATCAACTCCTTTAACAAAAGTATAGCAAAAACGTTCGTAAAAGTCAAGAAAAATATACGAACGTTTATAAAATAAAAACAAAACATTTACGAACGTAAAAATGTGTATATTATGTGCGTTCGGAAAAGTATGCTTTTATAAACGTTTAAAAAGGAAAAATAAATTGTAAAAACTTTTATCAAAGTACATTTTTTTGTACACCTCAAATAGTACAATATATACATAAGATAACAAAAGAAATGTTACAAAAAACAAGAAAGAAATGAGGTATTCAAAATGAAGAAAACAAATGGTTACAAGGTTGATTTTGCAGCAAAGGTTATTACAATTACAAAAAGATTTGGTAATGCAGCAGGTGTATTAGGAACTCCCGAATTTGAGATTATGCAGCAGTTGAGAAAAGAGTATGCAGATTATAAGTTTCAATACAAGACGATAGAAAGAAATGAGAATAAAGAAACATATAAACATCTTACTATTGATGAAATGAAAAGGTTCTTATCAACAAGAGAGGATTCACAATCTGCATTAGTACAATTCGCAAGAGTGGAAAATGTTGTAGGCAATAGAAAAGGAAAATACGCAGTAATTAAGAAGTGGTTTTTAAAGAATTACAAAGAGGAATATAATGCGTTCTTATCATTAGATATTGATAGTGAATTGGAAGAATTAGAGAAGCAATTAGAGCAGGAAAATGAATCAGCTCAAAGAAATGAATTTGTGCAGGAAAATAAATCAAAGCAGAATGAAGCAGCATAGAAAGGAGTAATAATATGAGCGGTATCAGAGTAGATTTTATTTCAAATTCAATTATAGTTACACAAGCATTTTTAGACGCAGCAGCAGTTGTCGGAACAGAAGAATATAATGAGTTAAGGGATGTGAGAAAAGAAAATCCTAGTATGAAAATTGTACGCAGGAGCGTTAGAGGTAATAAAGACAGTCATAAAAGTAAAGGTCTTACATATGCCTATATGAGAAATTTTATAAAAGTCATGGATTCAGAAAATAGAGTTACATTTGAGGATACTATTGATTACTTCCAGGATATGTATAATGGAAATAGTTCAAAGACATATGTAGCAGTAAGAGATTGGTTTTTAGAAAATTATCCAAGACACGCAGAAATGATAGTAGAAACTGCTCCAAAGCTGCCTGCTGCTTAAAAAGTGGCGGCAGCAGGAAATTGTGGAAAGGGGGAGGGCTATATTTCGGGAATGAGCAAAAACAAAAGCACCGTTTCCGTTATAGCAGGTAAGTAAAATTTCCAAGAGCATTTTTGATTTGAAAAACGATAGATTTTTATTCCTATAACAGTATTAGTCTATATCTAGCCTTTAAGATTTTGATTGTTGAATAATCAAAATACTTTCTAAAAATCCCCTCAAATTTTGTGGAAAATTGTATTGTTATTTGTCGTCCGATTTGGTAGACTTGTTTTGGGTGCTACCAAGAAACGGTAGGCGGTTAGTCCTTCAACAGAGGGACTGAACCCTCTGATTACATAGAAATCTTCGCAAGGAGAAATCTTGGAAAGGAGGGAACACTTATATGAGTGATTTTGAGATGCTATACATAGTATTAATGATTATATCGATTATAGTTTCGATACTTATTGCATATATCAATAACTCAAAAAAGTAACCGCCCCAGTTGCAATTAGTGCGGTTACTCTTTTTTGAGTACTATACTATTTGGGACTAACCGTCTATCGGTAGTGCCTTTTTCTATCTTTATATTAGCAAACTCCCAACAATAAGTCAATTACTAAAAAATCAGATTCTTTTAGGAAGAAAATAAAATTACGGAAAAGACGAAAATTATCGGTTAATTACGGTTGTAATTTTCGAATATCGTTTTTGCCATTTCCCTAAATTCATCTATTGCACTTTGCGGAGATACAATTGTGACTTCCGCCCCTAAAGCAAATATCCAACCGTAAAATTGGGGGCTTACATTGACTGTCATTCTACAAATGCAATAGTCAGGATTTTCATAGTTAGGTCTTATGCTTACGGAATCGCCAAAGCGGTCAATGAATACGCCCACAAAAGAATTTTTACATTGTACAGAGATAGTCTGTTCTCTGCCGCCGAACATTCCGAAAGTCTTTTTGGAGTAGTCGGCAATATCAAAATTTTTATACGTTTCCAAGCCCTCTCTTGGCTCGTCTAATAAATGTATGGATTTCATTTTATCCACTCGGTAATGACGTAGTGTTTTTGTGAGATTATCAAAGGCAATCATGTAGTAATTATTATCACTAAGGCATACCGCATAAGGACTGACACGATACACTTTCTTTGAATCAGAGGGTTCAAGCGTTCTTTTGGTAGTCCATCTTAAATATTTGAATGTGATTTGTCGGTTGCTGCTTGTCGCAAGATGTATGTTATCTATGTTTGTTAATACGTTATCACGCATACTCTTGATACGTTCGCCGATTAAAATATTTCGGTTTAATATTTTACTGTCATAAATACTGCCGAAAGATTTTATTTTGTTTATCAGTTCTTTTGATTTCTTTTCTGTCAGAAATTTTGAAACTGCTACGGAATCTATAAGGAATTTTAATTCGTTTGTATCAAACTGTCTATTGATTAAGTGGTATTTGAAACCGCCTTTTTCTTTGATTCCCTCAATATCAAAACCTGCTGAACGCAGCAGGGAAATAGCAGCATAGATTGTACGTCTGTCTGCATAAATATTTTTTGTTTCCAAGTAGGATAATATTTCGGGCATTCTTAAAAAATGCCTATCGTCTGTTCTTTCAAGGAATAATTCTTGAAGATATATGGGGATTAGTTTCTTGCTTTCTGATTTGCTATCATTCATAGATACCATTCTCCTATTCATTTGTTGTATATGCGGATAACTTATATAAAGGCACTTTTACAGGGAAATGATTATATTTCTCTTTAAATTCCTGTTTTGCGGCTATGAAGCAGTTCAGACTATTATTACTAAGTGCTTCCTGCATTTCTTCTTTTGATATAAGTCCACTTTCATACTCGGAACAGATGGATAAATCATCTTTTTTGTTCTCTTTCCGTATATTGTGGAATGTTTGGTAAAGAAATGTTATCTGTTCTTCTTCTAAAGGTATGTATCTGTTATTTTCACGTTCTAGCATACACCATACTTTATCGGCAATGATTCCCATAGTGCCACCTTCATTTATTTCTTTTCCGAACATAGTTCGCATGTTTACTCTTGTATACTCATATATTGTACCATCTTTGTGCTTTAATGCCACAATTTCCTTGTTATCTTTGATGATTCTTGAAACATTACTAGGGGTTTGCCAGTTATCCTTTTCAATAACTTTAACTATTTGTTTAGAGTAAATTTCATTTTGCCTTGCTTTTTTGCCTTTTGGTGGCTCATAGTCTTTTATCTTTCTAATAATATGATAATCCAGTTTTCGACGGTCGAATTTATTGTAAGCACATTCATATTCATAAAATTGTTGAAGGTGGAGCAGTAATTCTTCTTTCTTTTTCTTCCAAGTGTCTTTTGAAACTCCAAAAAATTGATACATATCCTTTGTTGAATATACATGGTTTTCTAATAGTTCAATATCCATACTTTCCTTTCTTTGCCTGTATGTAGAATAAGGGGAAAAAAATCAAAACTATATTTTATATAATATTTTTAGAAAAATTCCCCTCATTTTCTCTAAAGTGACATACGAAATTCTATTTAACATTTCAATATTTTTTCTCTATACATATATTTTAATATAATTTTTTTTGAAAATAAAATAAGCACTTTTATTTCTGCACCAATGCTTTTTGGAGTTCAGAGGTTATTATTTTAGGAAGTTCTTTCTTGATTGTATTTTCTGCTAAAAGTGTTATTTCATGTTTCCGCAATTTCTCCTGTATTCTTTCGTTTATATTTTGTCTTTGAAGGTAATAATCATAATATGGATTATTGGTGTCTAATTCTCCATAAAACGCTAAAAACTCTTTTTCTATATGGGATAATTCCTTAAAGTTACGCATAGATAGTATTGCTTTTTTCATAGTTCGTCCTTTCATTTTGTGTTTTGTGGCAGCAGGAAAGAAAATCATTGCCACTGTATAATGAAATAAGACAACTATTCTTTTGTTCCTGCGTAAGTGCTTGAAAATATAAGATAAACATTTTATACATTTTTTCTCCTTTTGCTATTGATTAAATCCACATTGTTATAAAATTTTTCAATGTTATGTTCTCTCTTGTACCGTTTGAAAACAGAACTTTCTGACAAGTGGGTTTTCTGTGACAAATTTAATTTCTCTTTTGTTTCCCTTGCCCCTATCTCATTTGCAAAATATTGAGCCAAAACAGGCTTTGCGGATTCATAGTCAATAGATGTGTTTTGGTGGTAGTTACTTGGATTGTAGGCTTTATTATGAACTGTTGCATGGCAGCAGGCACAGAGCAGGATAAGATTGTCATAATCGTCTGTGCCGCCTGCTGATTTTGCGATTAGATGATGAACTTCTAAATAGTCATTGCCGCCGCAGATAGCACATCTATTGCTCCAACATTTTTCTAATTTATTTTTTGTTGCTTTTGATACCAATTTGTAATCACTCCTTTCAGAGTAATTTAAAATTGGTAAGCAGCAGGTTATATAAACTTGTCCTTACGATATAAAAAATAGCAGAAGTAGTAAGAAGTTAAGATAAGTTATTCAAAAATGTACGGAGTTGATAAAAGACGTTTATATTTATTAGTTGAATGTAGCAAGATAATGTATTAGAATAAGGGAGTAAAAAGTACACTTTTAGAAAGTACACTTTTAAAGAAAAATGAATTTGTAGAACAAAAAAGTACACAATTTCTTCCACTTTTTTTGAAGAAATAAACTCAAAAAAAGAGGACAGACTTAACATCTATCCTCTTGATAATTCTTAAAATATCCTTTATTTAAAGGCATTGTAGCTTAGCCAAAGTATCTTTTCAATAATCCTTCGAATGCTTTGCCGTGTCTTGCTTCGTCTCTTGCCATTTCATGTACTGTGTCATGGATTGCATCAAGGTTTGCAGCCTTTGCTCTCTTTGCAAGGTCGAATTTTCCTGCTGTAGCGCCGTTTTCTGCTTCAACTCTCATTTCTAAGTTTTTCTTTGTGCTGTCTGTTACAACTTCACCAAGTAATTCTGCAAATTTTGCAGCGTGTTCAGCTTCTTCGTAAGCTGCTTTTTCCCAGTATAATCCGATTTCAGGATATCCTTCTCTATGAGCAACTCTTGCCATTGCAAGATACATACCTACTTCTGAACATTCTCCTTCAAAGTTTGCTCTTAAGTCTGCAATAATGTCTTCGCTAGCACCCTGTGCTACACCAACTACATGTTCTGCAGCCCATGTCTTTTCGCCTTCTTCTACCTTTGTGAATTTTTCTGCTGGAACACCACAAACTGGGCACTTTTCTGGTGCTGAATCTCCTTCATGAACATAACCACATACTGAACATACAAATTTTGCCATCTTTTTTTCCTCCTAAATTTTAAAAATAATATTGTTAATATAAAACCTTTTATAAAATACACTTAGTGTTTGGTTTTGCACTTAGGGCAAGTACCGTAGAAATAAGTACTGTGTCCTTTGATGTTACCACTATAGTACTGAGCAGCAATAGTACAGATTTCGTCAATTGACGGCATAAATATGTCATCGACACATCCGCACTGTGTGCATATGAAATGGAAGTGTGGATTAACATTGCCATCAAAGTGCTCCTTGCCATCACCAAGTTTCAGTGAAAGGGCATCACCCTGATCTACCAAAAATCTAAGATTGCGATATACTGTTCCCAAGCTTATATTAGGAAGTTCTTCGCGAATACTCTGATAAACCATATCGGCGGTTGGATGATCTGTACGATGTGCCAGATTATTTCGGATGAGTTCTCTTTGAACGCTTCGTTTAATCATGTTTACCTCATTTCTTGATAACAATAATAGTAACTATTACTAATATATCATTTTTTTACTTTTTGTCAACATTTTTTGAAAAAAATCTTAAATAAATTTATAGAATTCATGTAATCAATCTTTTAGTAGTTTGATACTCTAATTTTTATAAAAAAATATCCAGGATAAAATATGAGATTAGAATTGCAAATTACATTATCTTAACAGTAAAAATTAAAAAAGTTACATACAAGAAATCAACAAAGAAAATCAGTGTAACATTAACAAAGATTAAAAAAGTAAAGAAATATAAAATACAGATTTTAAAATCTAAGAAATTTAAAAAGAATGTTGTAACAAAAGCAACAAAGAAATTAAAAGTTACAATAAAGAGCGAGAAAATTAAAAATGCTAAGAAAGTTTATGTTAGAGCAAAAGCTGTTGTAACATTAGACGATGGTAGTATGGAAGGACCTTGGTCAAAAATAAAGAAGGTAAAGATTAAGAAATAACATTACGTTAATAGAAAAACAAAACTCCAACGTTAATTAGTTTGTTGCAAAGTACCAATTGCTATGCACTACGATTATCATTGGAGTTTCTTTTGGGTTTAATGCGAAAATCCTAATAATCAAAGTATTTACAAGGATTATGAATATGTGTGTAGGTGGAGTTTCTTATTAAATCATTCTTTTTTATCTCAATTTTATACATGTACCCCGATATAATTATTTTCTTGATTTTCTGGGTACAAATTTCATAATTTCAAATGTTACATGCTACCTATAAGTGATATTTTACTATGGATGTACCCCGATATTTCAAAAACTACGATTTTTGGGGTACGTTTGCTCAAATCTACGTTAATTTTGCGCAACATATGATTTGAATATGCAATAAATGTACCCCTACATTTAAAAAAGCCTATTTTTTGAGGTACGTTTGCCCAAATCTACATTGATTTTACGTAACATATAATTTGAACACGCTGTAAATGTACCCCTACATTTAAAAAAGCTTATTTTTTGAGGTACATACGCCAATTTACTCTGCTTATTGCAAGGATTCTATTACTGAACATAACAAAAACAGGAGCATGCCACATAACGGCACGCTCCTGTTTTGTTATATATTATGATTTGAATGTCAAAAGTCTAAATACTAATCATATGTATTGCAACTTAATTTACACTTTCATATTACAATTATTATTTTGATAATCTTTCATGAATGCTTGCAGCAGCCTGTTTTCCTGCACCCATAGCAAGGATAACTGTAGCGGCACCTGTTACGGCATCACCACCGGCATAAACATTATCTCTTGTTGTTTCAAGAGTGTCTTCATTAACTACAAGACATCCCCACTTGTTAGCTTCAAGTCCTTTTGTTGTAGTTCTGATAAGTGGGTTAGGTGAAGTACCAAGTGACATGATAACTGTATCAACGTCTAACTGGAAGTTACTTCCTTCAATAACCATTGGACGACGACGTCCTGAAGCATCAGGTTCGCCAAGTTCCATTTCAACACATTCCATCTTGCAAACACGACCATCTTCATCGCCGATTAACTTAACAGGGTTGTTAAGTGTTTTAAAGATAATTCCCTCTTCAATTGCATGATGAACTTCTTCACCACGGGCAGGAAGTTCTTCCATACCACGACGGTAAACAATATATACATTTTCAGCACCAAGTCTTAAAGCAGTTCTTGCAGCATCCATAGCTACGTTACCACCACCGACTACGGCAACATTTTTACTCTTAATAATAGGTGTATCATAATCATCAAGATAAGCCTTCATAAGGTTTGCTCTTGTTAAATATTCATTAGCTGAGTAAACACCAACTAATGCTTCGCCTTCAATACCCATAAATGATGGAAGACCTGCACCTGAACCAATGAATACAGCCTTGAATCCCATTTCCATGATTTCATCAATAGAAAGAACTCTACCGATAACCATGTCAGTTTCAACCTTAACACCTAAAGCTTCAAGATTTTCAACTTCCTTCTGAACGATAGCCTTTGGAAGTCTAAATTCAGGAATACCATAAACTAAAACACCACCGGCTTTGTGGAAAGCTTCAAAAATAGTAACTTCGTAACCAAGTTTTGCAAGATCACCGGCACATGTAAGTCCTGCAGGACCTGCACCAACAACTGCAACCTTAATACCATTAGATTCAGGTTTAACAGCATCATCATTGCTGTGAGCCATATGGTAGTCAGCTACGAATCTTTCAAGACGACCGATAGAAACAGGTTCGCCCTTGATACCACGGATACATTTTCCTTCACACTGATTTTCCTGTGGACAAACACGTCCGCAAACAGCAGGAAGACCATTAGTGCTTGTGATAATCTTGTAAGCTTCTTCAAATTCTCCTGCAGCAACCTTAGCAATAAACTCAGGTATACGTACACATACAGGACAACCACTCATACAAGGTTTGTTCTTACAGTTAATACAACGAGTTGCTTCTTCCATAGCCATTTCTTTAGTATAACCCAAAGCAACTTCTTCAAAATTCTTATTACGTACGTTAGGATCCTGCTCAGGCATTGGAACCTTTGTTAAAGACATGTTTGGCATTATTTGGCACCTCCCATTTCATCAGCCGCTTTATACATACGGCAGTTTTCTCTATCGTGAGCTTCAAATTCTCTATATGTAGAATTACGTTTCATAAGCTCGTCATAATCTACCTGATGACCGTCAAAGTCAGGACCGTCAACGCAAGCAAACTTAATTTCACCACCAACAGTTACACGACATCCGCCACACATACCTGTACCATCAATCATAATAGGGTTAAGTGAAACTAAAGTCTTAATATTATAAGGTTCAGTAACCTTAGAAACAAATTTCATCATTGGGATAGGTCCGATAGCGATAACAAGATCATAGTTGTTACCGGCATCGATTAAATCCTGAAGCTTGTTAGTTACAAAACCTTTCTCTCCGTAAGTTCCGTCATCTGTTGTAATGAAAAGTCTGTTACAAACTTCTTTATATTCATCTTCAAGAATAACAATATCCTTGCTTCTGAAACCGGCGATAACATCAACATCAACGCCCATATTAAATAAAGCTTTTGCAGATGGATAAGCTATGGCATTACCTACACCACCACCGATAACGCAGGCTTTCTTAATGTGGCCAAACTCAGTTGCAGCACCAAGTGGTCCAACAAAGTCTAATAAACAATCTCCCTCATTCATCTGAGAAAGAAGCATAGTTGTCTGTCCAACTATCTGGAAGATAATAGAAACAGAGCCTTCTTCTGCATTAGTATCAGCTATTGTAAGAGGCATTCTTTCACCACGCTCGTCAATTCTTAAAATAATGAACTGACCTGCTTTTGCTTTCTTAGCAATAAATGGAGCCTCTACATCTAAACGCACTACAGTGTCGTTAAGTTGTTTTCTTCGTAAAATTTTGTACATTCCTTAATCTCCTTTATAAATGCTACTCTTAAATATAGCATATTGATAAAATATTATCAATGTGAAAGTATAAAAAGTTTAACGAATTAATAATTTAATCTAATAAAGTGAAAATTAAATAAAAATACGCATAAAAAAGACTATTATAATAATGTAGGAAAATTAATAAAAGAAAAAACCTAAACCACTAGCATTTTTCTTAATTAGATAGTATAATATTTAGTGGTTTGCTAGGAACAAAGCATAGCAGATAAAATAAATAATAAAGAACAATTCAAGTTAAATAGGAGGAAACCAAATGGTTAGAGCGATTGTTGGTGCTAACTGGGGCGACGAAGGAAAAGGTAAGATTACAGATATGCTTGGCGAAAAGTCAGACATTATCGTAAGATTCCAGGGAGGAAGTAATGCTGGACATACTATTATTAATGAATATGGTAAGTTTGCACTTCATTTACTTCCATCAGGAGTATTCTATCAGCATACTACATGTATTATAGGAAATGGTGTGGCACTGAACATTCCATATCTTCAGAAGGAGATTGATAGTATTGTATCACAGGGAGTGCCAAAGCCAAATATTTTAGTATCAGATAGAGCACAGATTCTTATGCCATATCACATTGATTTTGATGCATATGAAGAAGAAAGACTTGGCGGAAAGGCATTTGGCTCAACAAAGTCAGGTATTGCTCCTTTCTATTCAGATAAATATGCAAAGATTGGATTCCAGGTATCAGAATTATTTGATGAAGATACATTAAAGGAAAAAGTGGCAAGAGTAGTAGAACAGAAGAACATTATGTTAGAGCATATGTATCATAAGCCACTTATCAATGCTGATGAATTATTAGAAACATTACATGAATACAGAGATATTGTAAAACCTTATGTTTGCGATACAGCATTATACTTAAACAATGCAATTAAAGAAGGAAAGACAGTACTTCTTGAAGGACAGTTAGGAACATTAAAAGATCCTGATTTTGGTATTTACCCAATGGTAACATCTTCATCAACACTAGCAGCATACGGTGCAATTGGTGCAGGAATACCACCATATGAAATCAAGGACATCATCACAGTAGTAAAAGCATACTCAAGTGCAGTTGGAGCTGGAGAATTCGTAAGTGAAATCTTTGGAGACGAAGCAGATGAACTTAGAAGACGTGGTGGCGACGGTGGAGAATTTGGAGCCACAACAGGACGTCCTCGTAGAATGGGATGGTTCGACTGCGTAGCTTCACGTTACGGAGTAAGAATGCAGGGAGCTACAGAAGTAGCACTTACAGTATTAGACGTACTTGGATACTTAGATGAAATTCCAGTATGTGTAGGATATGAAATCGATGGCGAAGTAGTAAAAGACTTCCCAGTAACAGCAAAACTCAAAAAAGCAAAACCAGTATACGAAGTACTTCCAGGATGGAAAGAAGAAATACGTGGAATCAAAGAATACGACAAACTACCAGAAAACTGTCGTAAATACATCGAATTCATCGAAAAAGAACTTGGCGTACCAGTAAAAATGGTAAGTAATGGACCAGGAAGACATGAAATCATATACAGATAGGCATTGAGCCGTGGAAGAAAAGAGAGAGATGCACGATGTGAGTTTACTCACAAGAGTGCATCTCTCTCTTTTCTTATATGGCGAAAGCCAGTGACGAAATAGACCGAAGGTCTATGAGTACACGGCTCAATGCCTATCTGTATAAGTAGTAGAACACAAGGCGAAAGCCAGTGACGAAATAGACCGAAGGTCTATGAGTACAGAGGCTCAATGCCTATCTGTATAGTTTGTCAACCACTACAATATTCTCTACTACTTATTCAACAACTTGCAAATCCATATCATTACATAAAAAAGCACCGGCAATATTATCATTGACCATGCACTTGCTCTCCAAGCATTAGTAAAATCTCCAACTCCAAAGTTTGTAAGAAGTGCAAGAACTAATGTAAGCAAAGCACAAAATATAAGTGAAATTATTGCCAACATAGCAAGGATTCGTTTTAATTTTTCCATAAAAACTCCATTCTGTCACAAAACTGTAACTTAAAAGCTTAAAAAGCTTATTTTATAAACTCTTTTTAGTATAGTAGAAATAATATTTTATTGCAATTATTGTTTAGTATTTGTATAATATCCTAGAGAAGAAAAATATAATGTTAGGTAGTAACAGGTGCTTAGCATATTAATACATTTGGAGGAAAAAATGGCAAACGATTATTTATTAAAGACATGGCGTGAAATCGCTTATAATCAGGAACAGACACAGGAGCAGTACAATCAGTTCTGGGGTGCTTATTTCGTACAGGAGAAGGAAGTATACAAAGATATCCTTGGACATCCTGACGTAGTAGTAAAGGGAACAGTTGAAGAACTTGCAAAGAAATACAATATGGAAGTTCTTACAATGGTAGGTTTCCTTGATGGAATCAACGAAAGCTTAAAGGTTGAGAATCCAATAGAAGAATTAGAAGATACAACAGAAGTTAGCTTAGAATATGATCCTGAAAAGTTATACAAGAACATGGTTGATGCTAAGGCAGACTGGCTTTATAACTTAGAAGAATGGGACAACCTTTTAACACCTGAAAGAAGAAAAGAACTTTACAAAGAACAGAAACTTTCAGGAACCGTTATAAAGGAAAAGAAAGTTGGAAGAAACGATCCTTGCCCATGTGGTTCAGGAAAGAAATATAAATATTGTTGTGGAAGATAGTTTTCACAAAAAAATAGGCTGTTGCAGTTGTTGCAACAGCCTATTTTTGTTTATAACTATTTATAACCGCTTTCGCAGCTTTTTTCTTTGATTCTGAATGGCCGATTATAATATTGTATTCTGTTGCACGGATAGCATTAATTGCCTCCAAAGCCTCGTCGCTTGTTTTTTTCTTAAAAAGAATTGTGGAGCCATCTATTAATGTAAAGTGAAGTGAAAAAGTTGGTTCTTCGCTTTTAGGATTAAGCGAAATATTTCCAAGTCGGTAGCACCACACAATATCATTAAGTGGAAGTATGGAAATCTTGTTTTTTCCAAGGTCTATGCAATAGTTTTCAGTTATATAAATCGAGTTAATCTGTATGTAATTACCAAAACTAAGTTCTGACTCGGCATCGTCAATATATTCTTTTCCAAGCTGTTTGTTTAAAAAAGTGCAAACAGGGTAAAGATATGGATTAACTATTCCCATAATTGCTTCGACTATATTCTTTAATGAAATCAGCATAATAACTATAACAAACCACATAAAAATCATATATTTAATAGGGTGGTAATTAGCATTGCTAATTAAACACTCACCTGTGATTTTTGAAAGGGATTGAGAATCCCAGTTTAAGTCTTTTGAGAATGCATCAAGCATCTCCTTGTAAGAACTGTTGGGCTTTATAACTTTGCCCTTAAAACTGTAATTTTTTAATGTTTTTTTAGGTGTGCTACCTACAGGAAGAATCACAAAAACACATTGATTGTCATTTAGTGCATAATAATATCCGTATTTCTTATTGCCAAATTTTATAAGATTGTAACCTGAGTAATGTAGGGTTTTGGCAGTTACTTTTACGTATTTGTCAGAAAGTCTTACATTATATATATTTGATATGGGTTCGGGATTAAACACTTTAAAAAAAGGAAAAATCATTAACGATAAAATCATAAGAATAAACGTTATCGTTGGAATGATTAGCCTTTTGGCGGATAAATTACGGATTTCACCAGTAATATTTATCATAAAAAGTTACCTGTTAAATTTACCTTTCATACCTGTTTTTTATTTTATAATTTTAACATATTTTAAATTGTCATAGTCAGTATAATGTAGTGTGAGATTTTTGGCAAGTCTAATGGTTGCGTTTATAAAGTTTTGCTGATAGAATGGTAAGGATTATGGAGGAGTACTATGGAAGCATATACGGGTTTTGCACAGGTTTATGATAAGTTTATGGACAATATTGAATATGATAAATGGTGCGAATATTTGGTTAGCATTTTAAAAGAATATGGTGTCAATTATGGTATTGTGTTAGACTTGGGCTGTGGAACGGGCAATATTACGGAACTGTTGGCAGACAAGGGCTACGATATGATTGGCGTGGATTACTCCCAGGAAATGCTTAATATGGCAATTGAAAAAAGAAAAAACGACGGTATATTATATTTGTGCCAGGATATGCGTGAACTAGATTTGTATGGAACGGTGGCGGCAGTAGTAAGCCTTTGTGATTCAATTAATTATATTACGGAATTCGAAGATTTAGTTACAACTTTTAAGTTGGTTAACAATTATCTTGATCCGGGTGGAATTTTTGTTTTTGATTTAAAAACAATAGAGTTATACAGAAGTATAGGCGAATCAGTAATTGCTGAGGACAGAGAAGACTGCAGTTTTATTTGGGACAATTATTTTGATGAGAAAGATTGTATAAATGAATATATGCTTTCTATTTTTGTTAAAGGTGATGACAATAGATATGATAAATTTAGTGAGGAGCATTATCAGAGAGCTTATACAGTTGAAGAAATCAAAGAAGCTTTGAATCTTGCAGGACTTGAGTTCGTAACTGTTTATGATGCATTTACAAGAAATGAACCTAATAGCGAAAGCGAAAGAATATATGTTGTGGCAAGAGAATGTCAGAAAAATCAAGTTTCGAAATAAAAACTGAAAAAGATATAGATTAAAAATCAAGTTTCGAAATAAAAACTTAAGAAGATATAGATAAGAAAATCAGGAGGAAAAATAAGTGGACTATATAGTAAGAGCAACAGCAGCAAATAGTCAGATTAGAGCATTTGCAATTACATCAAGAGAGATGGTTGAAACAGCAAGACAGCATCATAATACAAGTCCTGTAGCAACAGCAGCTTTAGGTCGTTTGCTTACAGGTGGAGCAATGATGGGCGTTATGATGAAGGGCGACAAGGATATTTTGACAATTATGATGAAGGGGGACGGACCTATTAACGGAGTAACAGTTACAGCAGATTCACACGGAAACGTAAAGGGATATGTTGGAAATCCTAACGTGCTTATTCCTGCCAACTATGCAGGCAAGTTAGATGTAGGCGCGGCAATCGGTTACGGAACATTAACAGTTATTAAGGATATGGGACTTAAAGAGCCTTATTCAAGTCAGGTTCCACTTGGAACAAGTGAAGTTGCAGAAGATTTGACTTATTATTTTGCAACATCAGAGCAGGTTCCTTCAGCAGTAGGCCTTGGGGTGCTTATGTCAAAAGACAATACAGTAAAACAGGCAGGCGGATTTATAGTACAGTTAATGCCTTTTGCAGACGAAGAAACAATTCAGGCATTAGAGGATAGAATCAGCAAAATTACATCAGTTACAGATATGCTTGAAAAAGGTATGACACCTGAAGATATTCTTAAAGAAGTAATGGGCGACATGGATGTTGAGTTTACAGACAAAATCGATACACAGTTTAAGTGTACATGTAGCAAGGAAAAAATTGTAAAGGCACTTGCAGGATTAAGCAACAAAGAATTAGACGAAATAATTAATGATGGCAAGGCAATCGAAGTAAAATGTGATTTCTGTAACACAACATACAAGTTTAGTGTTGAAGAATTAAAAACATTAAGAAAAAAATACTAGACTTTCAAACTTTAGAGTGATAAAATCTTAAAGTAAGTAAAGGTATCTCTCAGGAGGTTGAAATGAGTAAAAAAATTAGAAATACAGAAGTTGATCATCTTTTTGATGCAATATTAACATTGGAGAATAAGGAAGAGTGCTATACATTTTTTGAAGATGTTTGTACAGTAAACGAGTTGCTTTCTATTTCACAGAGATATGAAGTAGCCAAGATGTTAAGAGAAGGAAAGACTTATCTTGACATATCTAATGCCACAGGTGCATCAACAGCGACAATAAGCAGAGTCAACCGTTCACTTAATTATGGAAATGACGGGTATGATATGGTACTTGAAAGAGTATTAAAGAAAGATGAATAAAAAGTAAAGGTACGAGATAGAGATTTCGTACCTTTTTCTTTTATGCGAAAATTCAATAATATTCTACTAAATAAGAGAATATTCCACTTTTTTAAAAATTAAGTATGCTATAATGAAAATGAGAAATCCAATATGGAAAAGAAAGAGAGTAGGAGGAAAGATATGAAAAAAAATAAGAAAAAATTTATTATGTTTGCTATATTAAGCGTTTTGCTAATGGCAAATATGAAAAACGTAAATGCTGGACAAGTTCAGAAGAATGATAAAAGTGTTGCGATTGAGGAGTTAGGAGGTTATTTATCAGGAGTGGACTGTCAAAAGAATGATAAAGTAGAAATAAGTCAGTCTTTTAATGTGGAAAATTCAAAAAACAAAAGTTCTATATTTTTTGTGAAAGTAGCAGATGAAGAGATAGGAGCAATAAATGTTACAGAATACGAAGGAAAAAAATTAACGTCATTTTTATATAGTGAAAATTTTTTTAATGATATAGGAGAAGAGAGAATTAGCGTTGAATCAAATGGCAATGGATTAAGTTTACATAGCAAAAAAGAAACGAAAGTAGTAACAGGTGAAAATGCAGGAAAAACAATAAGAAAGAATAATTCAGATAGAAAATTAAAAAAACGAAAGTTTTCAGATATATCAAAAAATGTAAAATTAAATTCAGATGAATATGAAATAGAGACAGCAAGTATAAATGATAGTGAATATACAACAGATTTTTCATATATAGGAACGCATAAGAAAAAGTATGAAACTATAAAGAATACAAAAAATACGTTAATGTTATACACGACAAAATTAGATTTGATTGCTAATGGAGAAATTAACAATCAGGGAATATGTTGGGCGGCAACAGGGGCTAGCATTATTAATTATAAACGTGGCGGAACGGTTAAATGTAATGCAAGGAAAGTGTATTATGATTTAAAGAAAAAATACAATGCGGATCCAGTTGGAAATATTCAGTGGGAAAAGAGAATGTGGGAGTATTATGCAATATCTATGAAATATGTTGAACATAAATTATCTTTTACAGATGTTTTGTATTTAATGGAAAGCCATAAACCGGTTTTTTGTAGTTTCTTACATAATGAAGAAAACAGTGCAAAAAATTATGCTCATGCAGTAGCTTTGTGTGGATGCTATTATAGAACAGACTTGTAGCGATATTATTATGTTTATATGGATCCTAATATGCCAATGAATGGAGAAAATGTATATGTAGTCAATCATATTTTTCCTTCAGAATTAAATGGAAATACGGGATATAAATTTTATTATAATCCAGGAAATGGAGATATTTATAATAACTGGAGATATGCTTTTTATTAGGAGGGAGTATGAACACAAAAATAAGCGTTGTGATAGTAATGGTGATTATGTTATTTATTTGCAGTCAGGGAAATATTGTTAATGCAGAAACCGTAAAAATTGATACAAACCGATTTAAAACTGTTGTTATTGAAAAGGGTAAAAGTGCAAAATTATGCAATTTGTCAATGAAAAAAATAAAATGGAAAAGCACTAATAAGAAAGTAGCAACTGTTAATAAAAAAGGATTAGTTAAAGCTAAAAAGATTGGCAAGGCAAAGATAACATTAAAGGATCAATATGGTAAGAGAAAGACTATAAATGTGCAGGTGAAAAAGAAATTAAAAAAAGCTACTAATAAGAATGTTACAGTCAAGGTTGTAGAAGGTAATAAAGATTATGTAAAGCTTGAATTAAATAATAAGTCAGACCAATGTATTTTTGTGGCATATCCATACTATTTAATTGTCAAGAATGGTGAGAAGAAAGAGTATGTAAGCAAAAAAGAAATTCTTAATTCTAGGAGACCACCGATAAGTTTAGCACCAGGAAGTAAAGTGCGAATAGGAGTAAGTCTTACTAATTATAATATGATTGAAGGATTAACATATAAGATAGAATGTGAAGTGTTTACTAATCTACAGGAAATCGGAATAGCGGATTATGAAATAACCACAACATTTTGTTATAAGTAGCATGTTAACTGCGTATGATTTATTTTTTTGAAATACATACAGTTAATTTGAATATTCTGAATATGTTTGGTTAACATAACACGGAGAAAATTATAATTTTAATAGAGTGTACCCCGAAAATTAAAGGAAGTGTAATTTTCGGGGTACAAATATTGAAGAAAATATAGTATAAGTGACATATTGGTTAATATAATACATAGAATAAAGATCAATATGTGACAAAAACGTATTTAAAGCAAGAATAAGTGATATAATCAGTTTACATAAAATAAAATCGTACCCCAAAAACAGAAGATTTGAATATGTCTGGGTACGGTGCAGAAAAAGTGCGTGGAACACTACAATTTATTTTTTATCTTTGCCAGTATCACCCTTTGAACTAGGCAAAGAATCAATAAGCTTCTCAATAAGTCTTTTTCTAATATACATATCGTAGCTTAATGTGGCAATTAGCCCGATTGTTTCAATTGATTCACGATCAGAGCTTTCTAAGTCGCCAAAGATGTTCTGAGAATTTTTAAATTCTTTAATCAAAGGCTCAATAAGGTCGCTTTTCTGAACGTGATTTAAGAAAGCGTTAGTTACATCTTCTAATGAATTAGGAATATCATCATTATTGTAATAATCCTTTAGAAGTGGAGTTACAATAGTCTGGATATCGTTTATAGATATAACATTCTTAAAGAAAAAGATTAAGATTAAGATAATCATGTGATCTTTTGAATACTTCTTTTTTTCAGGAGGAGGCAACAGGCGACTTTTGGCGTAGTTGTTAATCATTGTTTTTGTCAAAAGCTTGTCATCATCATGTCTTTTGGATGTGTTGAATTTTCCATTAAGATATGTTGTTACCTGATCCATATATAAATCTATGTTAGGAATATCATCAATGTTAAATGATTCTATTTCTTCTAAAACCTGGTTGATTAAATCTTCTGATTGCATTGTCTTACTCCATAAATAATTTATTATCTGATATTACAAGGATAACACGTAGTAATAAAAACAACAAGATAAAATATTAATAAAAAAATCTATATAAAATCATAGAATACAGGAATTGGAATATAAAATTGAAACAGGCAAATATAATAAAAAACAAAATTAAAGGTGTCTTTATTCTTAGAATGGAATATGTTAAAATATTTTAGCAGTGTAAATGATTATGAAATTGGAAACAGGTTATAATCAACGTAATCATAATAACAAATTAAACAATTATAATTACCGGTAAGGATGGAATTTATGAATAATATATACGAAACATTAAATGATATGCAGCAGTTGGCAGTTTATCATACGGAAGGACCATTGCTTATATTGGCAGGTGCAGGGTCCGGAAAGACCAGGGTGCTGACTCATAGAATTGCATATTTAATAGAAGAAAAACACGTTCAGCCATACAACATTATGGCAATAACTTTTACAAACAAAGCTGCAGGTGAGATGCGTGAGCGTGTAAATAAGATTGTAGGTTTTGGTGCGGAACAGGTTTGGGTAAGTACTTTTCACTCAGCCTGCGTAAGAATTTTAAGACGATACATTGACAGAATAGGATATAGTAACGATTTTACTATTTACGATACAGAAGACCAGAAGAAACTTTTAAAGGACGTAATCAAAAATCTTAATCTTGATCCAAAGATGTATAAGGAGAACGCGGTTCTTGGAAAAATATCTGATTTCAAAAACAAGCTTGTAACAACAGGCGAGGTTGCCCAGATGGCACAGTCAGATTTTAAATTGCTTAATCTTTCAAAAATTTACAATAATTATCAGGAAGCTTTGAAGAAGAATAACGCGTTGGATTTTGATGACCTTATAATGAAAACAGTTCATTTGTTCAGAAAATGTCCTGAAGTTTTGGAAAGTTATCAGGAAAGATTAAAGTACATTATGGTTGACGAGTATCAGGATACTAACGGAGCTCAGTTTGCTTTTATTAAACTGCTGGCTTCTAAGTATCAGAACCTTTGCGTAGTAGGTGATGATGACCAGTCAATTTACAAATTTAGAGGTGCGGATATTTCCAATATTCTTCAGTTTGAGAAAAACTTTAACAATGCAAGGGTAGTTAAGCTGGAGCAGAATTACCGTTCAACAAAGACTATTCTTGATGCGGCAAATGAAGTTATTCACAACAATAAAGGTAGAAAAGACAAGACACTTTGGAGTGACAATGAACAGGGTGAAAAAATAGATTTGTATCAGGCTGAAGACGCTTACGCAGAGGCAGATATGGTAGCCTCAACAATTAAGGAGAATGTGGATTTTGGAAGGGCAGATTATAGTGATTACGCGATTTTGTACAGAACAAATGCCCAATCCAGAGCATTGGAAGAAAAATTATTGCTTAGAAATATTCCTTACAAAATCATTGGCGGACAGAACTTCTATCAGAGAAAAGAAATCAAAGACGTTTTGGCATACCTTAGAATTATCTGCAATGCAACAGATGACATAGCTGTAGAAAGAATTATAAACGTGCCAAAGAGAGGCATTGGTGCAACTACAGTTACTAAGGCTAAGGATTTTGCAAGAGCTTACGGTTTTAATTTGTATGAGTCATTGCTTGAAGTTGAAAACATTCCGGGGCTTGAAAGAGCAGCAACAAAGGTAAGAAAATTCACTGATTTAATTGAGAATTTCAAAGACCAGCAACAGAGTATGTCTTTGAAAGAGTTAGTTAACGAAGTGTTAAACGAGACAGGATATGTGGCAGAACTTGCAGCAGAAAACACAGATGAAGCCAATGGAAGAATCGAAAATATCGATGAATTAATAACAAAAGTAACTGAATACGAGGAGAATACAGACAATCCAAGTCTTGCAGAATTTTTGGAAGAAGTTGCTTTGGTTTCAGAAATTGATAACTTAGATGAAGACAGCAGTTATGTTGTTTTAATGACAGTTCACAGCGCAAAGGGACTTGAATTTCCTAATGTTTTTCTTTGCGGAATGGAAGACGGATTATTCCCAGGATATATGAGCATTATGTCAGATGATCCGGAAGAACTGGAAGAGGAAAGAAGACTCTGCTATGTTGCAATAACAAGAGCAATGAAGCATCTAACAATAAGCTATGCAAAGCGTAGAATGGTAAGAGGGGAGACTCAGTACAATATTATTTCAAGATTTGTAAAAGAGATTCCAATGAGCCTTGTAAACAGCAAAAATGTAACGGATAGAGTTGCAGCAGGTTTTGAGAAGAAACCATCTTTTAGTGGTTTCGGCGGCTATGAAGGCTCGTTAAATCACGGTGGCTCAGGCTATATGGGTTCATCTTACGGCGGTTCAAGAAATTTTGCTGCAAATGAACACAAAAACGCTTATAGAACAATGGCAAAGAAGCCTGCATATGGCAATCCGTCAACTAAGCCGGGCTTTGGAAAGCAGTTTGTTGTAACAAAGGCAGACATTGATTATGGCGTTGGTGACAGAGTTCATCATATAAAATTTGGCGACGGAACAGTGCTTGGCGTGGAGGACGGACCAAGAGATTATCAGGTAACAGTTGAGTTTGACACAGCAGGTCAAAAAGTTATGATGGCATCTTTTGCAAAACTTAAAAAATTGTAGTAAATATATTTGATTTTTGGTATAATACCAATAAGTATAAATTTTGAATCTATTATCAATCAGATAGAAAACGAGGTGACAGAAATGGACGATTTAATTAAGGGCGTAAAGATTGGAAAAATCTTAACAAAAGACGATGAGAAGAAAGAAACAAAGAAGATTGTTGCAATCGTTTTGGCAGTAATTGCAGCAGTAGCAGCAGTAGCAGGTGCCGCATATGCAATCTACAGATTCGTTAACAGAGATTATTATGATGACTTTGAAGATGATTTCGAAGATCTCTTTGAAGACGAAGATGAAGACGATTTTGAAGAAGAATAAAAATTAAAAAGTAAACAACAAAAAGTGGCCCAAGCTGAGTAGTAGTTGGTAGAATCCGGCGACTGCTTTGTTTGGGCTAAAGTTGTTTTAAAAGGAGAAAAGATGAAAAAAGGCGTTGAATATACAGGAGTAGTTACAAAAATTGCTTTTCCAAACAAGGGGGAAGTTGATTGTGGTGAAGACGGAATAGCATCAGTAAAAGGCACATTGCCGGGACAGAAGGTTAAGTTTGTTGTTTCAAAAAAGCGTTCAGGCAAGGCTCAGGGAAGATTAAAGGAAATAATTGAAAAATCACCAATGGAAGATGTTGAACCTAATTGCCCACATTTCGGTGATTGCGGTGGCTGTTCTTACCAGACAATGAGTTATGAGAATCAGTTGAAACTTAAGGAAGACATGGTTAAGGGGATTCTTGACAATGCAATCAAAGGAGACTACCGGTTTGAGGGAATACTTGGCAGTCCTGTGCAGTGGGGCTACAGAAATAAGATGGAATTTTCTTTTGGTGACGAGTTTAAGGATGGACCTTTGGCACTTGGAATGCACAAGAAAAACAGTTTCCACGACATTGTAACAGTGGATAACTGCAAGATTGTAGACAGGGATTACAATATTATTTTAAGATGTGTTTTGGATTACTGTGCAAAAAAAGAGTTACCTTTTTATCATAAATTACGTCACGAAGGTTATGTAAGACACTTGTTAGTCAGAAGAACAACTAAGACAAAAGAACTTTTGGTTGCCCTTGTTACAACATCAGATGCAGAAATGGAGAAGAAAGCTGACTTAATGAGTTTGGTGGAAGAAATAAAGGCACTTGATTTGTCAGCTAAGCTATGCGGAGTTATTCATATTATTAATGATGGTTTGGCAGATGTTGTGCAAAGCGATGAGACAAGAGTTCTCTACGGACAGGAATATGTTTACGAAGAACTTTTAGGCTTAAAGTTCAAGATTTCAGTATTTTCATTTTTCCAGACTAATTCACTTGGGGCGGAAGTTTTGTATTCAAAAGCAAGAGAATATATCGGAGATACAAAGGACAAGTTGATATTTGACCTATACAGCGGAACCGGAACAATCGCCCAGATTCTTGCGCCTGTTGCAAAAAAAGTAGTTGGGGTTGAAATTATAGAGGAAGCTGTTGAAGCTGCAAAAGTCAATGCAAGCTTAAACAACCTTGACAATTGCGAGTTTATAGCCGGCGACGTTTTAAAGGTAATTGATGACCTTCAGGACAAGCCTGATTTAATCGTACTTGATCCACCACGTGATGGCATAAATCCAAAGGCATTGCTGAAGATAATCGACTTTGGCGTTGACCGAATGGTATATATAAGTTGTAAGCCAACAAGCCTTGCAAGAGACTTGGAAATGCTACAGGAGCAGGGGTATAAAGTGGTTAAGGCAGCGGCAATCGACCAATTTCCGAACACAAATCATGTGGAAACGGTATGTTTATTGTCCAAACTCCACGAAGCGAAGCATCATGTGAATGTGAGACTTG